>CEUA01070365.1_pt1 | contig 49379 bp, 44 predicted proteins | sample 361541 | NCBI WGS metagenome assembly CEUA01 (sample SAMEA2623079, study PRJEB7988) | marine metagenome | isolation source: saline water (ENVO:00002010), including
AGAAGTTGCAATTGTTACAACTTTTGGTGAGTTTAAGACATCACATACTTCACCTGGCCTAAAAATGAAAACACCATTTGTTGATTCAGTTACAAAATTTGATAAAAGATTACAGAGAGTAGACGTTCCTCCAGAAGCATTACTGACTAGTGATAAGAAACGTTTAAGCGTAGATGCATATGCCAGGTATAGAATTATAAACCCTTTAGTTTTCTTTAAAAATTTGACCAATGAATCAACGGCTGACTCTAGAATTGCCAGTATAGTCGCTTCAAAAATTAGAGAAGAAATAGCCCAAGATACCCAAGAAGAGATTATTTCAGCAAAAAGAGAATCAGTTATGTCAAACATTACAACTATGTCTAATTTATTCGAAATATCATTTGCAGAGGCTCAAAATTTAGATAACGGTCTACAAAATTCAGACTTATCTTTATATACTAAAACAGATCAGCAGGATAACTTTATACCAGCAGATAATAATGATATTGCTTCTATATTAAATAGTTCTTTAGATTCGGAAATTGAGGTCAAATACTACGTACCTCTACAAGACATATGGGGAGTTGAAGTCATTGATGTAAGAATCAAGAGAGCAGATTTCCCTGACTCTGTAGAATCGTCAATTTTTGAAAGAATGGTAGCTGAGAGATTTAGAAAAGCTAGTGCTTTTAGAGCTGAAGGAGAAGAGCAAGATAAAGAAATTCGAGCTGCTGTTGATAGAGAAGTAGAAATAACTTTAGAAACAGCTAATGGGCAATCAGCAATAACTAGAGGTGAGGGAGAAGCTCTAGCTATTGAAGCTCTTGCTGATGCCTTAAGTTCTGATCCAGAGTTCTATGGATTTGTTCGTTCATTGGAAGCTTATGAGAAATCTTTAGCTAATGATACTACTGTAATATTAGATCCCGAAAGTGAACTTTTTAAATATTTAGAATCATACTCTAAGAAATAATTATCGGTAAGTAGTATTTTTACCATTTTTCAGATCATCCCATACATCTTCTATTGATGCAATATTTGTACCCATTTGTTGCCCAGTAGTTCTTTTACCTGAAGTTGATTCAAGGAATCCATAAACAATTCCTATCGCATTGCCTTCACTGTCAATAATTGGGCCACCTGAATCTCCTGGATCTGCTGCAGCATCAAAAACAATTATAGATACATTCTGATCCAATTCATCGCCTAAATAATAGGAACTACCTTTTTCAAAATTTAGAGTAGTTGATGCTTTTTTTACATAACTAATGATTCCTGAATGGCTTGATGGTACGCCTGCATTTCCTGCGGAGTAACCTATTGTAAAGACTTCTTTTCCAATATCATTTACATCAACAGATTTTATCTTAAAATGATCCATTCCATGATCAACTCTTATAGCAGCTAGGTCTCTTTTTTTATCTATACCAAAAACTTCTCCTTGAATACTAGTGAATCCAGATGAACTATTTGGATCAGGAATAAAAACTAACACGTATCTACTAGATCCAACTACGTGCTCATTAGAAATAATCCAACCATCTTCTATAATCCAACCTGTTCCAGTGCTGTTGCCAACCTCAATCATTACTACTTTGTTTTTATTCTTCCTATAAATATCATAAGCTAAATCACCACTAAGCTTTATAGATTCTAGGGGTTGAGGTGTTGGAGTGGGTTGAGGAGTAGGCGTAGGCTGAGGAGTTGGCATTGGAGCTAGTTGTGGAACTACTTCAGGAAGTAGTTCTTCTACAATAAACCGATCTCCTTTTCTCGAAACCTCTGCAGCAGCTTCTGCATAAATTTCGGCTATCTCTTTTACTCTTTCTTCTTGGAAGGGAGTGATTGTAGGTGCAGGTTGAGGAGTAGCCGTGGGCTGCGCTGTAGGAACTGGTTGAGGGGTTGGAGTGTTTAGTTTGCTTATATTATATTCTGAAATTTTCTGAGCTCTTGCATCTATGGTAGCTTCTATATCAATTTCTTCTCCACATGAAATTATAAACATTAATATTAATAGAATAATTCTTCTCATATTTATATTGTATTCAAATCTTTTTTAATTGCAGATGATAAAACATTCAATCTATACCTATTTAATTCACTTGATAGAAGTAAATTATTTAATATGGAAACGGTAATATTTTTTTCAATTGAACCCCAACCTATACAAGAAACTAGTCCTGTATGGCCAAAAGATTTTTCTGGTTGATCAATTTCATTTTCAAAATATATTTCACTATCAAATCTTATACCTAGCCCTAATTTTACATTTCTCATATTGTCGTTATGATCTATTCCTTTGGAATAAGTTTTTAGAATTTTATTTTTAGTTTTTTTACTAATCCAAGTATTATTATTAATTATTGCGTTATAAAACATTGCAAGGTCACTGCTTTTAGACATGCATGTACCAGATATTAGAGGGATTTTATTGAGCGCGAATAATTTAAATATCGTAGGAATTGTATTTAAATTTGATGATTCATGCTTGTATATTTCTAAAGGTAACCTCTCGTTGTTTACTGTCATGAATTTCATACTTGATAAATTGAGAGGATTTTTTACTAATTCAATAAAACTTTCTTGAAAAGATTTTTTTGTAATTCTTTCAACTAACTCCCCTAATATCCATCCATATGTAACTTCATGATATGCAATTTTTTCTCCTGGTTTTGATTCGGGTATATAGTTTTCTAGCCACCTACATATTCGATTTAAGTCAGTATAATCTTCATCTGAAAGAGTATTTGATAAGGAAACTCCTGATGTATGATTTAGAACATCTTTTATTTTTATATTTTTTTTATTATTTTTTCCAAAATCTGGCCAAAATTTCGAAATATTATCTTCAAAATCTAATTTACCTAAATCATACAATTTCCATATGACTGCTGCTATTAATGGTTTTCCTGCTGAAAAAATATAAAAAGAATTATTGTTTTCATATTTATTAAATGCATTTATTTTTTTATTTTTCTTAAACACTGATAAAGAGATATCTCTTATTAGTCCCTCTTTTTTTAATTTCTTAACAGCAGTATCTGTGTAAGCAATCATTTTAAATTTTATATGGGATAGTTTGAGGGCCCTCAGGAAGGATACAAATCGAAGGATTTTTTATTTTTTTATTTATTTCTTCAATTGCATCTTCTATCTTATTAATTTTTATTAGATGAGATTTAGTCACTTCTTTTTCATTAAGTTTAGAATAGAGCATAACTTTGTTATTTTCTTGAATTTGAGCTTGAATTTGTACTTGCCATTGATCAGCTTCCAAATAAGTTTGGTTTTTTAATTTCTTTAAATATTCTTCTGGAGATTTTACTGATTTTAGTAATTTTTCGTAATTGCTCTCAAAAGGTATTCCATCTGAACATTCTGAAACACTAATTATTATTCCACCTGGCTTCGTGATTTGAGCTGCAGCTGAAACTCCTTTTATTGTTTGATATAAATTTTGGTCTAATGGATATCCTGAATTTGAAGTTATAACTAGATCATATAGTTTATTGGTCTTTTTCATAGAATCTTTTTTTACATCAATACAAGCTAATTTATGCTCTGAAAAAAGTTCACCAGAATAAATGCCTGTAATTTTATTTTCTCTATTTAGGGTTAAATCAATTGAAAAGTCTGGCTTATTTAATAAAGAAATTTCAGATATTTGTTTATGAATTGGATTTCCTTCAATTAATCCCCAAGTAGAATTTTTATTATTGATTTTGTCGTAATCGTGTAAATTCATAATAGTTTCTAGTCCTGCAAGTCCTGGGGCGACCATTTTCGGGCCACCTGAGAATCCTGCAAAAAAATGGGGTTCAACAAATCCTGTTGTAATTTTAAGATCACAGTTTACCCATTCTTTATTAAGCTCAATAGGAATATTTCCAGAGGTTTTTCCCATATATTCTAAGTTTGATGAATCTTCAGCATCATGAATTACTATAGTTGTTTTAGAAATAACAAAATCACTAAACATTTCATTGATTTCTTTTTGAGTAGTTGGTCTATGACTTCCAGTTGCTATAAAAACAAGAAAATTTTCTTTTCTGATCCCATTAAACAAATTTAATATAGAAGTTATTATTTCATTTCTTGGTTGTGCTCTTGTATGATCACAAACTGATAATCCTACCGTCATTCCCTGCTTATAAAGAGATAATAATGAGCTTGAATTTATTGGGCTTATTAATGATTCGGTAATACTCTTTTCAGGTTCTAATATTTCATTTTTATGATTTGGAATTAGCACATCTGAAGAATCGGGCACTTGAATTTCGATGCCTTCTTTTCCATAATCCATCTTAATTTTCATTTTTACTCCTAGAAATTATCACACCAACATTCTTACTTAATTTTAATGCTCCTGGCTTATCTATTTTGATACTAGCGTTAATAACTTTTTTTTCTTTCAAACATAATTTTGCAATTTCTACACCAAGTGTTTCTATGAGTTGATACTCTGAATCTTCAATGAGTTCATTAATTTTATGAATAAGAGATTTATAATTTACAGTATCATTTATATCATCTGAAATATAATCAAACTTCTTTATATCTAAAGTTATATTTATTATCAAAGGTTGCTTTGTTTCTCTTTCCCAATCAAAAATACCTATTTTGGCATAGCATTTTAAGTCTTCTATAAAAATTTGATCATATTTGTTCATTTAATATACATGCCTTCCTCCATCTACAAAAATTCTTTCTCCAGTAATGAAATCATTTTTTATTAGCATTTCAATACAAGATGTAACCTCTTCTATTTTTGCAGTTCTTCCTATGGGACCTAAATTTATACTTTCTGTTTTACGATTTGGAGCATCAGCTGGAGGTAAAATTGCTCCTAATGCTATTTCATTTACCTGATAGTTTGGAGCCATTGATAATGATAAAGATTTTGTAAGTCCGTAAATTGCAGCTTTACTTACTCCATAAGAGAATCTATTTGTTCTAGCAGTTTTCCAATCACTGATATTTATTACCTTTCCTTTATTACTTTTTCGAAATATAGCTTTGCAAAGAATAAAGGGAGCAATTAAATTCACATAAAAATCTTCTTCTATTTCTCTTGATGATGTATTTTCTAATGTGTTTTTCTTAAAAGTAGATGCATTATTAATTAGAATAGAAATTTCTCCAATTTTTTTTTCTGTATCTTTTATAAGCTTTATACAATTTTTTTCATTTGAAAGGTCTGATTGAATTATTGAAGCCTCTACTTTATTTTTTTTTACTAATTTTAGAGTTTGATTCGCACTAGATTCAGATGAATTATAGTGAATTCCAATATTGAATCCTAATTTTGATAGGCTAATAGCAATTTCTCTACCAATTCTATTTGCGGCTCCTGTTATTAGCACATTTTTATTTTCAAGTTTCAAAACTAAACCTACTTTATAAGATCAAAAAATTCTTTTCTAGTTGCATTATCTGACTTAAATGTACCAAAAAGTGAACTAGTTATCATTTCTGTTTCAGGTAAATTAACTCCCCTCATGCTGCTGCACATATGCTGAGCTTTTACAACAACTCCAGCACCGAGTGCTTGGGTATTATTAAAAATTGCCTCTCCTATTTGTTCTGTAAGTCTTTCTTGAACCTGAAGTCTTCTTGCAAATATTCTTGTAATTCTTGGGATTTTTGAAAGTCCAATTATCTTTTCGCTAGGAAGGTATCCAATATCAATCTTTCCAAAAAAAGGTAACATGTGGTGTTCACAAAGAGAATAAAATTTTATATTTTTAACAATTATGATTTCATCGAAATTTACATCAAATAACGCATTATTTATAGTCTCTTTTATATCTGTTGTATAGCCTGAAAGAAGTTCTTCATATGCCTTTGCAACTCTTTTTGGAGTATCCTTTGTTCCATCTTTATCTATCTTATTTCCAAGTGATTTCAATATTTTTTCAAAGGAACTTTCAAAAATATCCTTATTAAATTTATCCATTTTATCCTCCAGCTATTGATGGTAAAAAATGTACTTCTGTATCTTCTTCTAGTTCTTGCAGTAGACCTTTTCTAGTAGCAGAATAACCACAAATTGCAGCCAACCCTGGCTTGATTCTATTGTCTTCAACTAAATATTCTTTAGTACCAGGATACATTTTTTCTAAATTATCGATAACTTCGCGAAGAGTTTTACCAGTAACTTCAACATAATCTTCATTATTAGTTTCTTTTTTTAAGTGGTACGGTAAAAATAATTTAGGCATTATCAATCACTTCAAGAATCTTTCTAGGGTTCATTGGTGTGTTATAAATCCTAATACCTGTAGCATCTTTTATTGCGTTAGCTACAGCTCCAAGTGGAGGAACAATCGGAACCTCACCTACACCTCTTACCCCAAATGGATGTAATGGATTTGCAACTTCTACCATAATTACATCTATGTTTGGCATATCTAAAGCTGTTGGCATTCTATAATCTAGAAAACTTGTATTAGCCATAGTTCCATCTTTTTCAATATAATATTCTTCATTCAGAGCCCAACCAATACCCTGAACAGCGCCACCTTGAATTTGTCCCTCAGCATATTGTGGATATATTGCTTTCCCTACGTCCTGTATCGCGGTATATCTAGTTACGTCAGTTTTCCCTGTTTTAGGGTCTATCTCTAAATCACATATACCTATGCCAAAACCATTTCCTGCAGCAGATAAATTGACTGAAGCAGTTGATGTTACAGGGCCCCCTGTAGGATTTATTTTTGTAGCTAATTCTTCTATGGTAATTTCTAGATCTGATGATTTTGAGTGAAATTTACCATCATCAAAGTTTACTTGATCTTCTGGCTCTTCCCAAAGTATCGAAACTCTTTTCTTCATTTCTTCAATTAGTTTTTTTGCTGCTTCCCAACCGGCATATCCAGTTGCATAAGTTGTTCTAGATCCTCCAGTCGTAGCCGTAAATCCGATCTTATCAGTATCGGGAATAGAAGGATGAATGTTTTCAGCAGGAATTCCTAATGTTTCTGCAACTTGCATTGATATTGAAGTCCTTGTACCTCCTATATCAGCTGAGCCTTCATTTAATGCTATATTTCCATCATCTTGAAGTATTAGATCTACTGTTGACCTATTACCTCCATTATGCCAGTATCCACATGCAAGACCTCTGCCATAAATTTTATTATCATTTCTTTTATCAATTTTTGAATTCCAATGATCACTATTCTTAGCAGCTTCAAGCGTTTCTATGAATCCAATCTTATGGTACAAAACTCCATCTGGTTTTCTTGTCCCTTCTTTAGATGCATTTGCAATCCTGAAATCAATTTTATCCCAACTCATTTTTTCACAAATTTCATCTATAACACTTTCTACTGCAAATGAAACTTGAGGTGAACCTGGTGCTCTATAGGCAGCACTTTTGGGTTTATTTACAAGCACATCATAAGCATCAACTCTAATATTTGGGATATTGTAGCAGGCTAAACAACATACAGCAGCAGCAGGGATTGCAGAGCCTGGATAAGCTCCTGCTTCTAATTTAATATCTACAGCTCCTGAGTTTATTTTTCCATCATTTGTTACACCTATTTTTACAATTATTTTTCCTCCAGGAGCAGGCCCTGAACCTTGAAAAACTGAAGTTCGATCCATTATCATTTTTACAGGCCTGAAACCAGATTTTTTTGACAAAATAGCAGCCAAAGGAGGAAGATATACTTTAGTTTTTCCTCCAAATCCTCCACCAATTTCTACATAATTAGAAGTTACCTTAGAAATAGGAAGGTCTAAAAATCCTGCAGTTAGATCCCTAACTGCAAACATACCTTGAGTACTTGACCATAATGATAGGTGATTATTTTCATCCCAATGTGCTGTTGCATTATGTGGTTCAATATATCCTTGATGTACCATCTGAAGATTGAATTCTTTTTCAAGAACATAATCTGAATTTTTAAAATCTTTATCAGAAGCTCCTAGTTCATGACGAAAATGTTTAGCTATATTTGTATTTTTTACAGTTTTTCCTAGATGATCAGCTTCTAGATCTTCTAATAAAATAGGTGCATTTTTAGCAATAGCTTCATCTACATTCTTAACTGGTTCAAGTATCTCATATTCTACTTCAATTAATTTGCACGCCTCTTTAGCAGTGTTTCTATCAGTTGCAGATACAGCTGCTACAGGATGCCCTTTATAAAGAACCTTGTCATTAGCCAGAATATTATCTACATCTCTCTTTAGATTGACATTTAATATTCTTTTTTGGATTTTAGAAATATTCTCATCATCTCTATTATTATTTATAGGTATATCTTTTGAAGTTATGACCGAGAAAACCCCTTTCATATTTTCTGCTTTTGATGTGTTAATAGATTTTATCTTTGCATGTGCATACGGGCTTCTCAAAACTTCTCCCCAAATTAAACCTGGAAGCTTAACGTCAGCGCCATATATTGCTCTTCCCGTAACTTTATCGTATCCGTCATGTCTAATTGGGTTAGTGCCAATGACCTTATACTCTTTTTTAGAATTGAAACTTGTAGTCATTTTTTTACCTCTCCTGATAATAAAAAACCGTGCTAATTAAATCTTATAATTAAAAATTACAAAACTTAAGACGCACGGTTTTTATAAATTAATCTTTATTTAGTCAGAAATTTTTCCTAAAAGATTTAGTATTCTTCCTGGTTTCATTGGAGCATCGTAGAATCTTTTTCCTACAGCATCATGCAATGCATCTCCTATGGCTGCTATTGGAGGACAAATAGGAACTTCTCCTACTCCTCTAACTCCAAAAGGGTGTCCAGGATTTGGTTTTTCAACCATTATTACATCTATATTTGGTAGATCTAATGCAGTAGGCATTCTGTAATCTAAGTATGATGTATTTGCTTGTGTACCGTCGTCTTTCATAAAGTATTCTTCATTTAATCCCCATCCTATACCTTGAACCACTCCACCTTGAATATTTCCTTTACAGTATGCAGGATAAATAACTGTTCCTACATCTTGTACGGCTGTATATCTGACAATATCAGTTTTTCCTGTTTCTGGATCAACATCTAAATCAACAATGTGAGTACCAAAAGCACCTCCAGCAGATTCTAAGTCTACACTTCCACTAGAAGCAGCAGGTCCACCTGTACTATCTAGGTTGGCAGCAAGTTCCTTGAATGTAAATTTTAGTTCAGGATCTTTTGTAGCAAAGAATGTTCCATTATCAAAATCTATATCTTCTTTATCAATAGACCAAATTATTGAACATCTATCTTTCAGAACCTCAATTAAGTTTTCTGCTGCTTTTACAGCTGCAAAACCTGTTGCATAAGTTGTTCTTGATCCACCAGTAACATCAGCATATCCTGCTGTTTCTGTATCTCCAACTGTTGGTCTAAAGTCAGTAGCAGGTATACCTAATACCTCTGCAGCCTGCATAGAAATTGATGTTCTAGTTCCTCCAATATCTGTTGAACCCTCAACCAAAGCAACAACACCATCTGTATTAACTGTTAGATTTACAGTTGATTTCAAACCTACATTAAACCAATAACCTGAAGCTACTCCTCTGCCTCGAACTCTTCCTTTCATAGGAGTTCCAAGTTCAGAGTTCCAATGGTCACTAGCTTTAGCAGCTTCTAATACTTCTTCGTTTCCAATCACAGGGAACACAACTCCATCAGCTCTTCGAGTTCCTTCTTTGGATGCGTTCAAAAGCCTAAATTCTACAGGATCCATTCCATGTAATTCAGCTAATTCATTCACAACTGTTTCACTTGCAAATGCTGCTTGAGGAGAACCAGGTGCTCTATAAGCAGCTGATTTTGGTTTATTTACAACAATGTCATATCCGTCAATTCTAGTATTTGCTATATCATATGGAGCAAATACACATTGAACAGCTGCACCAACTGCAGCACCGGGAAATCCACCAGCTTCTAATTTGATAGAAGTGTCAGCTGCGATCAGCTTACCATTTTTATCAGTTCCCATTTTTACTGTAATGGTCCCACCAGGAGCAGGTCCTGATGCTTGAAAAACATTGCTTCTTTCCATAACTGCTTTTACTGGTCTTCCAGATTTTTTTGAAAGGGTTGCGCAAACAGGCTCTAGGTAAATTGGAATTTTTCCTCCAAAACCTCCACCAATTTCTAATGGTGTAACCTTAACCTTTGACACATCCATATCTAAAATTGCAGCAGTAGATGTTCTAACAGGGAACGCTCCTTGTGTAGACGTCCAAACTTTTACTCGTCCTTCTTCATCCCATACTGCAGTAGCGTTATGCGGTTCTATATAACCTTGATGAACCATTTGCAATGTAAATGTTCTTTCAACTACATGCTCAGCATCTTGAAATGCCTTATCTGGGTCACCAAATTCATGTCTAGTAACTGAGGCTATATTTGTTTTTTCTACCTTTTTACCTATATGATCTCCAACTAAATCAGATAATAAAATCGGAGCACCGTCTTTGGTTGCATCTTCAACATTAGTAACTGATTCTAAAACTTCGTATTCAACTTTTATTTTTGATGCTGCATAGTCAGCTACATATCTATCTTTAGCCGCTACAGCAGCAAGTGCATGCCCTTTATAAAGAGCCTTTTTTGTAGCCATAATATTTTCTGAAGACCAGGCAATATTTTCTGTTCCTTCACCATGATCTATCCAGCTATCAGCTAGATGTGGAAGATCTTTTCCTGTCATTACAGCAAAAACACCATCTACTTTTTCTGCAGCAGATGTATCAATATTTTTAATTACTGCATGAGCGTGGGGGCTTCTTACAATAGATGCCCAAATTAATCCAGGAAGCTTAATGTCAGCACCGTAAAGCGCTCTCCCTGTTACTTTGTCATAACCATCATGACGAATTGGGTTAGTACCTATAACCTTATAATTTTTAGAGTCTGATACGTTTACCATTTATATTCTCCTTACTTTTAATAAATTTCTTATGAATTTTTAGCTGCTTTTTTTACAGCTTTTACTATATTTTCATATCCTGTACATCTGCATAAGTTACCTGCAAGCCAATGTCTTATCCTTGCTTCGCTGGGATCTGGTTCATTATCTAACAATCCTTTTGCAGCTACAAGAAATCCTGGTGTACATATGCCACACTGTAGAGCAGCTTCTTCTAGAAATGCTTGTTGTAACGGGTGAAGACCATCAGAACTAGCCATCCCTTCAACTGTTTCTACATTTTGTCCATCAACTTCAGCAGCTAAAACTAAGCATGAGTCTACAATTCTTCCATTCACTGAAACTGTACAAGCTCCGCAGTTTCCATCGAGACATCCTTCTTTACTCCCTGTAAGTCCAACAATTTCTCTTAATGCGTCCAATAAACTTACGTATGGATCAGTTAAAAATTCCTCTGGTCTACCATTTATAGTTGTTTTTACATGTATTTTTTCTGTGGCCATTTTATACTCCAATTCTTTCTAGTGATTTGCTAAGCATTCTTACTGTCAAAACTTCAACTAAATGCCTTCTTTGATCAGCTGTTCCTCTCATATCTTCTATTGGAGAACATTCACTTTTTGCTATTGCTCCTGCTTCTTGGAAAGCTGCTTCATTAGGTTCTTTACCTATTAGAGACTCTGATGCCTTTGCAGCATATATTGGAGTTGGTCCTACGGATGCTAAAGCTATTTTTGCTTCGGCTATTTTCCCATCATCTCCTAGGAGGATACTTGCTCCAACAGCAGCTACAGCTATATCCATTTCATTTCTAGGAATAAATCTTTCATAGGCAGCGCCAAATTTATCCCCTTTGTTAGGCATAGTTATTGAAACTAAAATTTCTCCCTTACCTAATACATTAGAACCGGGGCCTGTACAAAACTCTTCTACAGGAACGCTACGACTACCAGATTTTCCTTCGATATTTGCTACAGCAGAATAAACAATTAATGGTGGGATTCCGTCTGCTGAAGGAGTAGAATTACACAAATTCCCTCCAAATCCTGATCTTGATTGAATTTGAATACTACCTATTAATGAAGCAGCATCAATCAATCCTGGGTAATCTTTACTGATTCCAGGATCATCATAAAGTTTATGACATGGAACAGCTGCTCCAAGCACTAACTCTTTTTCCCCATTACTAATTTGATTAAGTTCTGGGATTTTTTTGACATCAACTACGGCATCTAAATCAAATCTACCGCCTCTTATTTGAACAAGCAAGTCAGTTCCTCCAGCCATTGCTCTTGCCTTCTCTCCATGCTTGTCTAATATTTCTACTGCCTCTTTTATTGTATTAGGGGCAGAATATGCAAATGGTTGCATAATATCTCCTTTCGGATTCTCTTCTCTTATTTAGTTCTTCTCTTGTTAACATTTTATAATTTATTAGTAAATAGTAAAACTCTAAAATAAAACCTTTTGTTTAGTTTTCTCTAATTCTCAATAAATACATTATGGTAAAAGTTCCACCAATAGAGATAATTATCAAGCTGGATATGCCAATTGTGTTGAAAGCAAATTGTATAGAAAAAAATTCAGCCAAATATCCAACAATAATTGCACCAATTGCTACAGATCCCCAACTTAACTGACTGATACTCATAATTCTTCCTCTAAATTCTTCTTTAACGTTTGATTGAATTATTGTAGTTCCCATAGTATTAAAAAAACCTTTAGCAAATGAAATCACAGCAAAAAGAAAAAAGATATTATTAATTCCAAAATTCGTACCCATAAATATTAATGTTAGTGAGGATACTGTCCCAAAACCGAAGTAAAATAAATACTGATTTAATTTTTGACCAAATAAAATTAAAATAGTTGTAGATAGTAGCCCAGCTACACCTCCGTACAGTAATAATTTTCCGTAAACTTCAGAATCACCGTTTAATAGATCTGTAGTAATGGCAGGAAGTAATACGTCATAAGATCCTGCAGTTAATCCAAAAAAGAATCCTATGAATACAACGACAAAGATTATGGGAGTACCTAATAAATAATTCCAGCCTAGCCTTAATTCATTTTTGAAACCAGTTGATGTTGATTTTATTGGGTCATGTAATTTGTAGCTCATTTTTTTTAAAGTCATGAATGTTAGAAGATATGAAATTCCAATTATCAAGAAAAGTCCCTCTAACCCCATTAAGTTTACTATTGGGTGAAATAAAGAAGGTCCTATTATTCCGGATACTCCAAAAACTATTGAGTACATTGATATTCCAACAGGTAAATATTTTTTTTCTACTAATTTTGCAATCATTGAAGATCTTGATGGGATATCAAATGCTAAAAGGGTTCCTGTAATGAAAGAAATCAAGATTAATATAGTTGGATTAATTATTTCCAAAAATATTAGAAGTCCTGTAAAGAAAGTCAAAAAACAAAACATCAACCTAGTAAATCTCAAAATTCTTAAACGATTATACTTATCAGCTATTACTCCTCCTAGAATACTAAAAAGAAGTACTGGGGTTAAGGTTGCGCTAGCTACCAAACCTAACATAGCTTCTGAGTCAGTTAGAGTTCTCATTAACCATAATCTTCCATATATTAGAGCCCACATACCAATATTAGAAAAAAAAGCAGCTATCCAAAATAATCTATATTCTTTTGATATGAATAGTTTAATAAATGGCTGATCTAAAAATATACTCATATGAATTGATTTTTTGAGTGAAATAAAGGATCTCCATTTAGACTCTTATTTAAGAGAATCTTTCTAGTCATCAAATGTAAACCATAATCCCAAGTAAAACCTATTGCTCCATGAAGTTGATGCGAGGTCCAAGCTATTTTAGATAATTCTTCATCGCATTTTATTTTTGATAATGAAATTAATTTTTTTGTTTTTTTATCTTCAATTGATAATTTTCCACAATATCTAACTAGCTCTCTTGTTTCTGACAGTTTTATATAAATTTCTGATGCTATATGCTGAATAGCTTGAAAACTTCCTAGTGGTTTATTAAATTGTTCTCTAGTTTTCAAATAATGATTTGTCATGCTTAAGATAGCATCAGCTATTCCAACAGATTCTGCACATTTAGACAAGGTAAATAATTGTAAATATATTTCAGGCAGGTTGAATTTTTTGCTATCTAAAACTCTATCGTTACTTAATTCTAACTTTTCTATCTTTACATCATGAAGTTTTTGACCAGTTATAGTTTTGTTTTTATTTATAACCTCAGTGCTTTTTTTGTCTAATAATAATAATTTTTTTTCATTATCTAGTAATGCAATACTTAATATATTCGTTGACTCCATAAAATACGGCAAATTTTTTATTTGCCCATTTAAAACAAAACCATTATTTGTCCTATTTAGAATGGGGATATTACGACTATTTATCAGCTGTTCACTAACTATACTTGTTATTATTTTTTTTGATGAAGATAGGTCCTTAACTAAATTATTTTGAAGATTTTTATTAAATTTTTCTAGCATAAATATAACGATAGAATTTTCAATATATGGGCCTTCGCATAATTTATTCCCCCAGCTTTCTAAGGTTAATAAAAAATCAAAAAAACTTAATTCTAATCCACCATTTTTCTCATCAGATAATATACCTAAAAATCCTAAATTTTTTATTTCTTCCCATCCATGATTAGAATATTCTAATCCTTCAACTTTTTTATTTTCAGACCTTATATCAAAATTTTCATTGAGAGTTTTTTCCAAACTAGATAGAATCATTTTTTGGGATTCATTAAACTCAAAATCAATCATTTTGGTAACCCCAATCCCCTTTGAGCAATAATATTTTTTTGTATTTCAGTCGTCCCTCCTAAAATTCCACCTGAAATAAAAAAAAGACGATTTTTAAAAATTCTCTTAGCAAATTCATCTTGATTTGAGGTATTAATAGTTACTTTTTTGCTTAAAATATCAAATGCAAAGTCATGAATTTTAATATTAATCTCAGTAGCAAGTAATTTACTCATAGAAGGTTCCATATGTATTTTTTCATCAATGGTTTTTATCCACAAAGCTTTATAAGTCATTATCTTTGCAGATTCTAAGCTTGACCTTAAGGACGCTATATTTATTTTTATATCATCTCTTGATAATATTTTTTTTTCATTGCAATATTCTTCAACATCATCTAAGCATCTTTCTGCCCATCCTATGTAATCAATTCCTGATCTTTCAAAATTTAATAAATCTAGTGCTACCATCCATCCTTCGTGCAACTTTCCAACAACGTTTTTACCCGAAGTTTTTACATTTGATAAAACAACTTCATTAAAAGATGATGAACCTGAAATATTTTTTATTGGATTTACCTTTATTCCAGGGTCCTTCATGTCAATTAATATTAAAGACAAGCCTTTATGCCTACTACTATCTGGAAGGGTTCTAACTAAAATAAACATTCTATCTGCCCTATGACCCAGCGTAGTCCAAACTTTAGTTCCATTAATGGTTATAGTGTCATTTTCTTCATCATATTCTCCTTTTGTAGATATAGAAGCTAAATCTGAACCTGAATTGGGTTCAGAGTAACCTTGGCACCACTGTACATCACCATTAGTTATTTCTTTAAGGTATTTTTCTTTTTGATAATCAGATCCGTATTTTAATAAAGTGGGTCCTATCATTCGTACTCCAAAACGATCATTTCCTGGCGACATCCTGTAAGCAAATGTTTCAGATAAAATAATTGAACTTGAAATGCCTTGATCTAGTCCTCCATATTTTTTAGGCCATGAAGGAGCGATCCATTTATTTTTTGCTAGTTCCTTTTTTATCTTTTGGGATAATTCCCAGTCGTAATCTAATCTTTCATCAGGATATTTTTGCCAATTTTCAGGTAAAAATTTATCAATCAATGAATTTAGTTCTTTTTTGAAATTTAATTCTTCTTTATTGAACATGATTTTTAAATATTATGATTTTGATACTTTTTTTAATATCATGGTATCTTAATAAATTGGATCATTTATCAGAGGAAAATTATTTTATTAGATATTCTAATTCAAAGAAAAATTAGAATTAAATAGGAATCTCATTATTTCTTTTTTCAAATTCGTCTAAAGAACTTATTCTTCTAGAATTATTTTTTGGGATTGATACTTTTTTGAAAATATTTTCTTCTTGATTTTCTTTGTCTTTTTTTAGATCTTTTAGTTCAAATCCAAATCTGTCGAATGATAGTTGAGTTCTTACTTTTGGAAAATTTTGAAAGGGGAAACCAGCTGTTCTTGCCAATAAATTTAGTAATGTTTTAGAAGCTCCTCTAGGTTTATATAGACCGTTCTCCCATTCACTAATAGTTTGCTGCCTTACTCCCAATTCTTTTGCAAGTTTCGTTTGAGAGTTTCCAATATGTGCCCTCAGGGCAATCACTGTCTCAGAGTTCCATTCAAAATTATTAATTTTATTTAAATTGTTTATTACCATATAGAAATCATAATAAATAAACGTTTTAAAGTCGTACGTAATTTAATTCCACTTTCAACCAATAATCTAAATTATTTAAAATCGTTATCATTAAATTTAAAGAAAATTAAAATATGAATTTTTTTATTTCTAAATTAAATATACAAACAATTAAAAATTACTTTTTACCATATAATTTTGTGCTACTTATAATTTTTATTTTTTCTTTCATGCTACGGCTTATAGGAATAGATTGGGATTCAGGTTATTTATTCCATCCAGACGAAAGAGCAATCTTGATGCATGGATATGACCTAACTTTTGATTCAATAAATTCTTTTGATTTTTTTAATGCTGATGCTAGTACATTAAATCCTAAATGGTTTAATTATGGGAGCCTACCTGTATATTTTGTAAAAATATTAAGTTTATTATCTAATATTTTTACAAACACTTCTATTTATGACTTAAGGATTCCTCTAAGAATCACTTCTGCTTTAATAGATTCAATAACTGTTATTTTTATTTATAAATTTTCTTTAATTTTTCTTAGTAAAAAATGGAGTTTATTCACAGCTTTTCTTTTATCTTTATCAGTAATCAATATTCAAAATAGTCACTATTTTACAACGGATATTTTTATTACTAATTTTTCATTATTAATAATTTATTTTAGTTATTTCAATATAAAAGAAACTTCGATTTTGAAGTCAATTATTTTAGGATTATTATTTGCTCTTGGTTTAGCATTTAAGTTTTCTTTTATAATGATAATAATTCCTATCTTTTTATCGTATTTTTTAGTCAAAAAGTATAATGGAATTAGTTATTTTAATTTACTTACTTATATTTCAATCTTTTTAATTACATCCATTTTTTCACTTTTTATTTTTCAGCCATATATGTTCTTAGATTTCAGCACTTATTTTGCTCATATAAATGAGCAATCAAAAATGGTACGAGGAATTTTAGATTTTCCATATACGCGACAGTATATCGAAACTACTTCTTTTATCTATCCCATTACACAGATATTTAAGTGGGGCTTGGGCCCAATTTTGTCAATTTTTGGATTTTTAGGTTTTATATATTTTTTATTTTTCTCCATAAAAAAGAGATCTTTGATGGGATTTTTGATTTTTTCTTGGTTCATTCCTTACTTCTTAATAAATGGATCATTTCAAGTAAAATTTATGAGATATTTTTTACCTCTAATTCCCTTTATAATCTTTTTTTCTGTTATTTTTATAAAGTTGATAAGTGATAAAATTTCATCTAGATTTAGAAATATTAAAATTAATTATGCTTTGCTCATTATTTTTCTTATTCCGATTCTTCATTTCCCTTTTTCTTTTATAAATGGAATTTACTTAAAAGAACATCCTGCATTTACTAGTTCAAAATGGCTAAATGAAAGAGTAAATTCTCAAGATATTATTATTCAGGAACATTGGGAAGAATCCATTCCTAGGATTTCAGGATTGAATTTTTCGCATGAGCGGCTTGAAATGTATAATCCTGATACCTATGAAAAATTTGATAAGATTTTTAATCAACTAAGTAATTCAGATTACTATGTTCTTTTTTCAAATAGATTATATGGAACAATTCCTCGACTAAATGAAAGATATCCTGCTTCAACTTTGTTTTATGAGAAATTATTTGATGGTTCACTTGGCTATAAAATTGTAAATTTTGAGAAACAATCAATGAATCTTTTTGGTATAAATTATTCTGAGAATTATTTTGAAAGAATAAATCTAAAAAAACCCGATAAAATATCATCTTATGAAGAAAATTTTATCTTTAACATTGATTTAGGATGGTCAGATGAAAGTTTTTCAGTTTATGATCATCCAAATGTAATTATTTTTCAGAATATAGAAAATTTTTCTAAAGATGATTTAATTAATGTTTTAAATTTCGATACTTACGATGATATTATTTCTTTCGACTTTTCATTAGAGTCTCCTTATAAAACATACGAACTAGATTCTTCTGAAGATACTAATAATTTATACTCTCAACAGTACTTTTTATCAAATAAATCCACTTTTTTACAAATTATATTTTGGTTTTTATTAGTAACATATTTAGGAATTGTATCAATCCCTATTTTTTATAAATTATTTATTAATTTTCCTGATTTTGGATATGGCTTTTATAAATTTTTAGGACTTATTTTATACGGTTTCATAATTTGGGTGTTAACGTCAAATAACATCATAGGATTTTTATTATTTGAGATGATGATTTTATTATTGTTATATTCATTAATATCTTTTGTGATATTTTTCAAGAACCGATTTGAAATAATTTTTTATATTTCTAACGCTAAATATAAAATTGCTATGACTGAAACAGTTTTTATAATTACTTTTATAGGATTTTTAGTTATTAGATTTCTAAATCCTGATTTATGGCATCCTTATCGTGGAGGAGAAAAGCCTATGGACTTTGCATACCTAAATGCAATTTTAAGAAGTACATCTTTTCCTCCTCTTGATCCATGGTTTAGCGGATATAGCTTAAACTATTATTATTATGGTCAATATCTAGTAGCTTTGTTGACAAAACTTTCTGGAATTCCATCTCATATATCTTATAATTTAGCGATTCCAACTTTTTTTAGCTATACTTCTGTCTTAGTATTTTCTTTTTCATCAAATTTTGCATATTTATTTAGGAAGGCAAAAGGATTAAGCTTTGATTGGTATAAGATACCTTTAGCTTCAGGCCTTTTTTCTATTTTTTTTATTTTAATATTTGGTAATTTTGATGCAATTATTCAAGTTTATAAAATAATTTCAAATCAACAAGAAATATTTGATTACTGGCGAAGTACAAGAATTGTTTCTATGGTTTCTTCAGGTTTAGAAATAAATGAGTTCCCGTTTTTCACTTTTCTTTTTGCCGATTTACATGCTCATTTATTAAGTATCCCAATGTTGATTTCTTTGATATCTATAAGTTTTTTACTTTACTATGAAAATGCATCAAAGATTTTCACTATTAGAGATATTCTGATTTTATTGATTTTAGGATTAATAACGGGAACAATTAAGGCAACAAACTCTTGGGATTATCCTTTAGCAATTTTAATTGTTTTAATTTCTATTATTTTATTAAATATTTACGGATTTGGATCTAATAAATTCAAATTTGTTAAAACTATTGTTTATTTTTCTATATACTTTGTCTTTTCTAAACTTTTATTCTTAAATTTTGACAACTCTTTTATAATGCCTGAATTTGCATTATCTATTTCAAAATGGAAAACTCCCTTTTGGGCTATGTTAGAAATTTTATTTTTGCCTATTTCATTATTACTTTTTTATATTGTTTTATATTTTCATAATTTTAAAGTAAAATTTCGATTCTTATATCCGAAATTTTTTGTTAATAGAAATAACAAAATAATTGTTTTAGCAGGAATAATACTAGCAATAATTTTATTAATATTTTTTTATAAATTATTAACTATTTTTTCTTTATCGATTGCGATTTTATTTTTGATAGTTATTACTCTTATAAAGAATAAAATTTTTGAAAATGATTCACAGTTATTTGTTTGGATATCACTTTTATTTATTCTTGGATTTTTATTGACTATTTTTACAGAAATCTTTGTTATTAAGGATGATATCAATAGGATGAATACTTTTTTTAAGTTTAATTTCCAATCTTGGATTTTATTGAATTTAGGATCTAGTATTTTAATACCTTTTATAATCAATGAAATAAATTCTAAGTTTAAAAAGAATGCCTTCTTTTTTATTATATTTATATTGATTTTTTTAGGAATGTCTTACTCTATATACTCTATTAGACCTAGAATTTCAGATAGATTTGATAATAATAATTATTCATTAAGTGGTATTGAATATATGCTAGAAAATCAATACTCACAAAAAGGGAAAATGTTAAATTTGTCAGATTCTTATTATGCATTAGATTGGATAAATAATAATATCCAAAATACACCAGTCATAGTAGAGCATTCAACTGACTTGTATAGTTGGTCTTCAAGGATTTCTATAAACACTGGATTACCTTCTGTACTTGGTTGGGATTGGCATCAAAGACAACAACGGTCAATGAATTCTCAATCAGTAACTTTAAGAAAAAAACAAATTGAAGAATTTTATACGACCGATTCACTTGAATATATTCTTGATTTTCTAGATTTTTATAAAGTAGGCTTAATTATTTACGGTAATATTGAATCACAAGCTTTTCCTAAATTTTCTGAAAGGTTAGAATCAATGGATATCGAAGGACTAAATAAAATTTACGATAAAGATAATTATAAGATTTATGAATACAAAGCTACCTATTGAAAAAATCAGATATATTTTTTTTGATATTTATGGAACTCTAGCTGGATTTTATCCGGAGAGAGAGAAAATTCAAAGAAAGGTACTTTCAGATAATAAAATTTATTTATCAAATGATCAAATCTCATTTGGTTATAAATTTGCTGATGAGTATATGGCATATCAAAAAAAAATTAAACCATTACGCAATCTAACTCAAAATCAAAAGAAAGATTTTTTTTCAAATTATGAGTTAAAAATACTTGAGTCCAATGGAGTATTTGTAGATAAAAAAATTGCATGGAAAATATGGCAGCAAATTTCAAAGGAAGAATATGAATTAAAAATTTTTAATGATGTACTTGATAATTTAAAATGGTTATCAAGTATAAATATCAAAGCTGCAGGTATCACAAATATGGATATTTCTGGTAAAACTTTATTAAGAAACCTGGGCCTAGAAGATTCATTAGAATTTATAATGACCTCATTAGAGTCAAAATCAGAAAAACCAAATTCTAAAATATTTATAGATTCTTTAAAGATAGCTAATGTAAAACCTTCTGAAAGTATTTATATAGGCGATCAAATAGAGTCTGATTATATAGGATCAAAAAAAGCAGGAATGGCACCTATTTTGATAGATAGGTATAAATATTATGAAAGTTTTGATGGGATTAAAATTAATAACCTAGATCAAATTAAAGAATTATTTACTATTTAATCTAGGTTTATTATTAATTTATGCATCAAAAGTTAAGTAGAACTCATATGGATGAGGTCTTAACCTTATTGGGTCTACATCATTTTCTCTTTTGAAGTCAATCCATGATTTTATTAAGTCTTCAGTGAATACACCGCCTTTTAGTAAAAAGTCATGATCTTCCTCTAAAGCGTTTAATGCCTCATCTAGACTTGCAGGAACTTGAGGAAGTTTTGCCTGTTCTTCCAAAGGTAAGTCAAACAAATCGTGCTCCAGCGGTTCTCCGGGGTCATATCCCTTTTCGATACCGTCTAATCCTGCAAGTAACATTGCTGAAAACGTTAGATAAGGATTACATGTAGGATCTGCTGATCTGAATTCAATTCTTTTTGCAGCAGGATTTTGGAAATACATAGGAACTCTACAAGCAGCTGATCTGTTTCTAGCAGATAATGCTAGTATTGTTGGTGCTTCATACCCAGGGGTAAGTCGTTTATAAGAGTTTGTAGTAGGAGCAGCTAACGCCATCAGTGCTTTACCATGCTTTATTAGGCCACCTGTATAGTTAAGTCCTAATTTTGAAAATCCTCCATAACCATCTCCGGCGAACAAAGGTTTACCATCTTTCCAAATTGATTGATGTGTATGCATTCCAGTTCCATTGTCCTCAAAAATTGGTTTAGGCATAAATGTAGCAACTTTTCCATGTCTTTTTGCTACATTTTTTACAACGTACTTATAAGCCATTACATTATCAGCAGTATCAAGAAGTGTATTGTAGACAATATCAATCTCTCCTTGTCCAGCAGTTGCAACTTCATGATGTTGTTTCTCAACTTTTATTCCAAAAGAATCTCTCATTATTCTAATCATTTCATTTCTCATCTCCTGTTGAGTATCAACCGGAGAAACAGGGAAGTAACCACCTTTGTGCTTTGGTCTATGTCCCATATTTGGAGTTTCACCATCTATCATGTATGGATTTCCTGAATTCCATATACCTTCATCAGAATCCACATAGTGCATACTGCTATTAGCAGAGTAGTCAAATTGAACAGAATCAAAAACAAAAAATTCTACTTCGGGTCCCCAAAAAGAATTATCACCAACTCCTGTACTTTTGAGATATTCTTCAGCTTTTTTCGCAATATTTCTAGGATCTTTGCTATATTTATCGCCTGCGACAGGATCCTTAATGTCAGCAATCACAGTTACTTGCCCATCTACAAAAGGATCTATTTTTACAGTTGATTGATCAGGTACCAATAGCATATCTGATTCATCTATACTTTGAAAACCTCTAATGCTAGATCCATCAAAACCAGTTCCATTTGTGAATAAGCTATCATCAACTTCACTTATTGGAACAGATACATGTTGCCATACACCTGGGAGGTCAATAAATTTGATATCTAAAACATCACATCCGTTATCTTTCATAAGTTTTAGAGCATCTTTTGATTCATTAGCCATACTAAACTCCTAGTAATATATTATTAATTATAATTTTGTTATTTTATAATAACCATTAGGTGTTACAAAACTGTTAATTATTATGACTAAAGAAAAAAATATAATTAATGCTGGAAAAGATTATCTTAACAAGTGGATTATTGAGAATCCTGAAAAAAGATTTGATTTATCTGGATTAACCTTTGAAAATGAAGATTTTTCTAATTGGCGTCTTTCTAAATCTTTGATGAATAATTCTAAATTTATAAATTGTAATTTTTCTGAAGCTGATCTTTCAGAAATTTCGGCTATCAATACTGAATTTATTAATGCTAACTTTAGTAAAACTGCCTTATATAGGGCTAATCTCTCTAGATCTATTATAAAAGAATCAAACTTTCAAGATGCTTGGCTATATAGATGTGTGTTTTCAAATGCAACAATAATAGATTGTAATTTTCATCTTGCTAAGGCTCAAAAAGTAAGGTGGCCTCAAGGGTTTCATTTAGATTAAGTAATTTACACTTTTTTTCTAACTGTAAAATAAGTTCCAATTGTAAGAAGAAAAATAGATAAAAAAAGTACAAAACTTAATCTTTCATCAAGCAGAAACCATGAAATGAAAATACCTATTATTGGCTGGAATAAATTAAAAAAGGTGACTTTACCAGGTAAATAACTTCTCAGTAAATAAGTTTGAAGTATTATTCCCATTCCAGCAATTAAAATTCCTTGATAAGCCATTGAAAGTATTAATTTTAGAGAAATATTTAAGAATATATTTTCAAAAAATATAGCTAAGAATAATGACATTATTGATCCCACTATAGCTTCTGATAGAATAACTTGAGATTGGCCAACTCTTTGTGTAATGTGAGAAACCCAAATCAACCTAGCACCCAAAAGCATTGCTGAAATAAGCATCAATATATCTCCAAATAAATATTCTGTGAAACTTTGATTTATTGAATCCCAAAATAAAACTACTACTCCAGAATAAGCAGTTATTAGTCCAAGTGTTCTTGATAAATTCAACTTATCATTTGGAGTAAAAAAATGAGAAAATATAGCTGCCCATAAAGGAAAAGTCACTATCATTATTATTCCATGGCTTGCAAGTGTATGAGCTTGACCTATGTTATAAAAACCTATTTGAGCTGCAGGGAAAAGTCCTGCTAAGATGATCGGAAAAATATTTTCTCTTTTTATTTTCAATGTATCTTTTCTATATATTGCCCAGATTAATGCAATTATTCCTCCTAAGGTAAATCTCAAAAATCCCACTAAAAATGGGGTTGTATAGTTTAAGCTAATCTTTACTGAAGTGGGATTTCCTGACCATAGAAATGCAACAAAAATAGATAACAAATATCCTTTGTTATCTAATTTTTTTCTTAAATCTCTTTTTTTATTGGACATATCTAATTAGATCTATTTATAAAATTTTCAATTTTATAAATATCTTTTTCTCCATTAGTTTCTACTCCAGAAGATACGTCAATACCCCAAGGGGCATATGTTTTTACAACTTCTGATACGTTGTCTGGATTTAGTCCTCCAGCTACAAAAACTTTTTTAGAAAATAAAGATGAATATTCATTCCAATCAAAAGATTTTCCTGTTCCTCCTGATGCTTTTTTTGAATAAGTATCAAGAATTATGTATTCACAAATTAGTAAATAGTCATTTATTTTTTTCTTTACTTCTTTCACACTATCCTGAGATTTAATATGTATTACCTTAATTACTTTTGTGTTTAATTCTTGAATATATTTTAAGTCTTCATTTCCACAAAGTTGAACATAATCAAGATTATATTCTTGAGATGAATTATTTACATAGCTTATAGTATGATCTTGGAATAATCCAACAAGATTTATGTTGCTGTTTTTCTTGATTATTTTTACTATTTCTAATGCAGAGTTTTTTTCAATATATCTTCTAGATTCTTCTATAAAATTTAAACCCAGGAAGTCAATTTTCAATTTAATGATTTTTTCAATGATTTTTACGTTTTTTATTCCACAAATTTTTATTTTAGTTTTATTCATTAGAGCTAATTTCTTTTATGATTTTAGAGCGGTTGGAAGATCTCATTATAGATTCTCCAACTAATAAACCATTTGCTCCTGCATTTATCATTCTTTTTGCGTCTAGAGCGCTCTTAATTCCACTTTCAGCTATTTTGAATATTTCCTTAGGGACTAATGGAGATATATTTTCAAAATTTTTTAAATCTGTTTTTAAGGAATCTAGGTTTCTATTATTTATTCCTAATATTTTTATATCTGCTTTTAATGCAAATTCTAATTCCTTTTCATCAAATATTTCAACGATAACACTTAATCCAATTGAATTAGCTAATTCGAAAAATTTTATATAATCTTCTAATTCTAATATTCTAGTAATTAGTAATATGCAGTCAGCACCTAATTTTTTTGCTTGATATATCTGATACTCATCTATTATAAAATCTTTTTGTAGAACCGGAATTTTTTTAATTTTAGAAATTTCTAATACAGCATTTAGATCTTCATTATTTCCTTTAAAAAAATCTTCTTCTGTAAGTACAGAAATAGCATCTGATCCAGCTTCGATATACATTTGAGCCTGTTCTCTTGGATTTAATTTTTGATCTAGATTTCCTCCAGAAGGGGATTGCCTTTTCATTTCTGAAATTAGTATATTTTTAGACTTCAATATATTTTCTAGATGGTAACTATTATTATATTTAAGACTATCTTTTCTCAAATTTTCTAAAGATAAAGTTTTTTTTTGAACTTCTAATCTGCTTTTTTTTGCAGATATTATTTTATCTAATATGCCCATTATTATTTATTTGTTATTTCTCTTAGTTGGTTTAGCTTATTGAGGGCATTTCCATTAAATATGTTTTCTTTTGCTTCATTTAAACAATCTTCATAACTTTTTTTTGCGTCTACTAAATGTAAAGCCATCGCTGAATTTATCAAAATTGAGTTAAGAATAGATTTTTTTTCTATGTCTGTTTCTTCATTTTTCATATTAAAACAATCTATTATTTTTTTTGCAGATTCTTTGGGTGTATTTACAACTAGAAATTTTGAATTCCCAAAATTTTTTTTGGGCTCTATTATTTTTTCTGAAAAATTTTCATTTGAGTCAAATATAGTAGTATCTTTATCCAATTCAATTTCATCTGCACCTGAATGTCCACTTATAGTTATTATTCTTTCAGATCCTAATTTTTTTCCAGCTTCTGCAATCTTTTTTGCAAATTCTTTATTTGGTGTTCCTATTATCTGCTTTTTTACTGAAGCAGGATTTGTTAGAGGTCCTAGAAAATTAAAGATTGTTCTAATCCCTATTTCTTTTCTATAAGGAGCAGCAAATTTCATTGAAGGATGAAATGATTGAGCAAAAATAAAGGTAAGATTGATTTCATTTAAACAATTTTCTACTTTTTCTGGTTGAATTAATATATTTATTCCTAATTCTTCTAAAACATCTGCAGATCCACTATTCCCTGATGCAGCTCTATTTCCATGTTTTGCTACAGGTACACCACAAGATGCAACCAAGATTGCAGATGCAGTTGAAATATTAAACCACTTTAAACCGCTGCCTCCAGTACCACAAACATCAATAGCATTTTCTTTGCCTTTTATCTTAACTGAAAAGTCCCTCATAACTGATGCCATTCCAGCTATCTCCTCTGCTGTCTCTCCTTTAATCGCTAGACTTGCCATTATTGCTCCAAATTGAGAAGGAAGTAATTTTCCTGACATTATCTCGTTCATACAGAAAGCAGATTCTTTAAAATTAAGATCTTCTTTTGATGAAATCCTCTTTATAATCTCTAATATATTCATTTGATTTCAAGAAAATTATTTAATATTTCTTTTCCATATTCGGTTTCTATTGATTCAGGATGAAATTGAACACCCTCTAATGATAATGTTTTGTGTCTTATACCTTGAATTGTTCCAGATTCGCTTCTTGCTGAAATTTCAAAGTCATCTGAGAGTGATTTTTCATCAATAATTAGTGAATGGTATCTTACTGCCTTGAATGGATTGGGTATATTTCTAAATATTCCTTTTTCATCATGATTTATACTTGAGATTTTTCCATGCATAATTTCATCAGATTGAATTATATTTGCTCCAAAAGAACTTCCAATACATTGATGCCCTAAGCATACTCCAAGCACGGGGATTTTTTCTGAAAAATATTTTATTGCATCATTCGAAATACCGGCATTTTCTGGGTTTGATGGACCGGGAGATATAACAAGATGAGTTGGAGAAAGTTTCTCAATTTTTTCAGAAGATATTTCATCGTTTCTGATAACAGATACATCAACTCCAAGCTCTGAGAGATATTGGAATAAATTGTATGTAAATGAGTCATAATTATCTAAAAGAATAATCATTATAAATTTCTTTCTGCGTCTTCAACAGATTTTATTAGAGCCATCATTTTATTTATTGTTTCCTCATATTCATAATCAACCTTTGAATCAGCAACTATACCTCCTCCTGCTTGAAGATATACAGTCTCATCCTTTAGCATTAATGTTCTTATAGCAATACATGTATCCATATTTCCATTGTAGGAAAAATAGCCAACTCCCCCTGAGTACGGCCCCCTTTGTTCAGGTTCAAGCTCAGAAATTAATTGCATTGCCCTTACTTTTGGGGCTCCAGATACTGTTCCTGCTGGAAAAGCCGCCCTTAAGGCATCAAATTCATCATATTTGCTATCTAATTTACCAGTGACATTAGAAACTATGTGCATGATGTGTGAATATTTTTCAATTTCCATTTTTTGATTTACATTCACAGTTCCAGGTGTAGACACTCTTCCAACATCATTTCTTCCTAAATCAAGTAGCATTAGGTGCTCAGCGAGTTCTTTTTCATCAGAAATAAGTTCATTTGCTATAATATCATCTTCTTCTGAGTTAATGCCTCTAGGCCTTGTTCCTGCTATTGGATGAACTTCAATTTCTTTGTCATTAGATTTGACTAAAAGCTCTGGTGAAGCTCCTATAATTTCAAAATCTTTAAAGTTCAGCATAAACATATATGGAGAAGGATTTATAGTTCTTAAGCATCTATAAATATCTAGTGCTGAAGCTTTGGTTTTTTTTGTTAATCTTTGAGAAAAAACTATCTGAATAATTTCTCCAGAATAAATGTTGTCTATACATTTTTCTATTGCAATTTTATAATCTTCCTTAGACATATTTTTCGTGTATTGTTCAATCAATTGCTCTTTTGTTTTTTCCTCATCATTAGAAATAGAAGAAATATTGTTGTGCTCCTCTGGAATTGGCTTTTTTATGAGGCAGTAAATTTCATCTATTTTTTCTAATGATTTTGTATATACATCATTTATATCTTTAGAGTCATCTATACTTGCATAATTAACAATGAAAATAGTTTGCTTGACATGATCAAAAACTACAATTGAGTCAGTTATCATGAAAATTGATTCAGGTACGTTTAAAGTAGATTCTTTATTTTTTGGCACTTTTTTTTCAAAATATGAAATAGTCTCATAAGATAAATAACCTACAGCCCCTCCAGTAAAAACCGGAAGCTCCTTTATTTCAGGAACTTTATATGAGTTAATTTCATTTTTTATTATCTCTAAAGGGTCTACCTCTCCAAATTCTTCATTTTTTCCTGTTTTGATTACTTTTTTTGGATTTGTACCAATTATCGAATATCTTGCCAGATTTTCTCCTCCAGTTATAGATTCTAAAAGGAAAGAATAATTATTTTTAGATAATTTTAAATAAATTGATAATGGGGTATCTAAATCTGCCCTGATTTCTCTAAAAACAGGTATTAAGTTATATTCCTTAGATTTCTTAATAAAGTCTTCAAGTTCCGCTTTATTGCTCATTATTACCAAATTTTCTTATAAGTTGAGACTTTCATTTTATCACGAACGAGTTTCATGGTTTCATTAGCAGATTTCCTTGCGTTTTCATTACCTTTATCAAGTGCTTCTTCAACTAAATTCATATTTGATTTATAATACATTCTTTTTTCTCTTATTGGATCAAGAAAATCATTAAGGATTTTTGAAAGATAGTTTTTTATTTCTACATCTCCAATATTGCCTTCTCTATATCTTCTTTTAAAGTCTTCTACATTATCATCATTAGTTGTGAAGGCATCTAAGTATTGAAAAACTGGGTTCCCTTCAACTTTGCCAGGTATATCAGCTCTAATTCTATTAGGATCTGTATACATTCCTCTTACTTTTTTATCGACAGCTTCTTTAGTATCTGATAGCAGGATGACATTTCCTTGGCTTTTACTCATTTTTCCTTTTCCATCAGTTCCTGATAATCTTCCTACTTTACCTATAAGCGTTTCAGGTTCTGGAAATACCTCGCCATACATTCTATTAAATTTTCTTGCTATTTCTCTAGACATTTCTAGGTGAGGAGCTTGATCTTCTCCTACTGGAACTAGATGCGCTCTTGGAAGCAAAATATCTGCTATTTGACTTATAGGGTAATTATAAAAACCTGCACTTCGTCTTTCTATTGGTAAAGAATCTAGCTCTCCTTTTAATGTTGGATTCCTTTCTAACATTCCCAATGGAGTTATAAATGATAATAGCATTGATAATTCCGCATGTTCAGGTACATAACTTTGAATTACAAAATTTGATTTTTCAGGATCTAAACCAACTGATAACCAATCAAGAGTTACATCTATAACGGAGCTTTTGATCAGATCAATTTCATGAAAATGATCACTCAAAGCTTGATAATCAGCAATTAAAAAATTGCAATCATACTCGTCTTGAAGCGAGATCCAATTATGAAGAGCTCCAACATAATGTCCTAAATGCAGGGCTCCCGTTGGTCTTATTCCAGTTAATATTCTCTTTTTATCTTCCATATTTTTAAATTATTGATTTGCCTAAGTTAATTGTCTCCAATTATCATCTAATTTTTCATAGATATTCTCATACTGATTAATGAGATTTTTGTATTTATCTAAGTTTTTTGTCATGTAACTTAAATTTTCCTCAACATGATTTAAGCTTTTTGATCCAATAATGATCACATTGATTTCTTTTTTTGAAAGAGCAAATGCCATAGACATCTCAATAGGATCTATTTCGTTCAAATCTAAATCAATTTCCTTAGTCATTTGCATTACTCGCTCAAAATATTCATCATAAGCACTTCCAAAATGTTCATGAGTTTGTCCATTATTATGATTCTTAACTCCTAAAAGAGATGCATTTCCAATTGGTCTTTTAGCTATTATTCCTAAATTTCTTTTATTTGCGTCACTAAGAATATTTTTAGTTCTGGCTCTCTGATCAGAAATACTATAGCTAGTCTGTAAGGTATCAAATAAATTTGACTTTACAGCCCACTCTGCAGCTTCATTATCTCCTGAATATCCCATATATTTTATCTTTCCTTCAAGTTTACAATCTTGTAGTGCTCTTATAACATCACCTTGTTCAAGAAGATGAGTTTCACAAGAATGCAATTGAACTAAATCAATAATTTCTGTCTTAAGATTAATTAGGCTATTTTCAACTGAATCTTTTATTTTTGCATAGGTCCATTCTGAATCAGGAGATGTAGTTCTGCCTGTCCCTGCTTTTGTTGCAAGAAAATATTCATCTCGCCTGTGTCCAACTGAATTTCCTACGATAGATTCGCTTTCTAAATACATTGCAGCAGTATCTAGAAAGTTAATGCCATTATCTAAAGCAGTATTTAGAATAGTATTTGCCGTTTGAAATTCTTTTTCGCCAAGCTGAAAGCCTACTTGAGCTAAACCTAACCCTAATTTGCTTACTTCTACATTAGTTTTTCCAAAAATATTATTTTCCATTATTACCTCAATTACCTATTTAAACAAAATTGCAAAAAAAACTTACGTTCTTTTTGCAATTTTGACTTTATATAAAAATATATAAATATTAACTACGAAGCTTTACCAATCTTGAACATCTTTGTTCCACAAACTGGGCATACCCCTTGAGTTGCAGGTCTACCATTTTTCATAGTTATTTGTTGGGGATTGCTCATTTCTTGCTTCCCCTTGCATTTCATGCAATACGCTTCCATAATTTCCTCCGGTTCACGAACCTTAGTTTTATTCGGATAATAACTTTATATACCATCTAAGATAAAAATACCATATTTATTGTCTACGCATTTACTCTAAAACTAAGTTAGGATACTTTTTTCACATAAATAATAAAAAATAAACTGATTTTATTTAAATTGTTAAAATATAATTTATACTGAAATAAATAACTTTTAATAAAATTGAAAAACGCTCAATCTATACTAATAAATATCGAAGATTTATCACTTTCAGCCTCTAATGAGTTGAAAAGTTGTACTAATTTAAATAATTTAGAGGATTGGAGAATTAAATTTCTCGGTAGAAATGGTGAATTATCTGAGTTGATGAAAGTAATGAAAGATATTTCCCAAGAAGATAAAAGAATAATTGGACCAAAACTTAATCAATTAAAAAATTCTTTGGTTGATTTATTTGAAAATGCCAAAAAAATAAATAATCAAACTCAAAATCACGAAGAAGGTTTTGATATAACTTTGCCAGGAAGAAATTTGACATATGGATCATTACATCCAACTACCCTCATCGTTAGAGAAATTTGTGAATCATTTAAATCAATGGGATTTCAAATTTACGAAGGAAATGAAATAGAGACAGAAAAATATAATTTTGATTTATTAAATATTCCTGATGATCACCCTGCTAGAGATCAATGGGATACGATATGGCTTGATCTTAAAAATCCAAATGATAAATATTTGTTAAGAACACATACTTCTCCTATGCAAGCTAGAATTATGGAAGAAAATATTCCTCCTATAAGAGTGGTAGTCCCTGGAAAATGTTATAGATACGAAGCTACTGATGCCACTCATGAATGGGAATTCCATCAAATTGAAGGATTGGCAATTGATAAAAATATTTCTTTTTCTGAATTAAAGGGAACTCTCTATCAAATGGCGAGAAAAATATTTGGCTCTGATCAAAAAGTTAGATTTAGGTGTGACTTTTTTCCTTTTGTTGAACCTGGTGTAGATATGTCTATTTTGTGGGAAGGTAAATGGATAGAGATTTTAGGAGCAGGTATGGTTCACCCTAAGGTACTAAATGGAGTTGGATATGATCCAGAAAAATATAGTGGCTTTGCATTTGGTATAGGTCCTGAAAGAGTATCTATGCTTAAAAATAAAATTAAAGACATTAGGAATTTTCATGCGAATGATTTGAGATTCCTAAGTCAGTTTATAAATTAAATTATGAAATTATCAATTAATTGGCTAAAAGAATATATAGAATTCAATAAAACTTTAGATGAAATTTCTGAAAATCTAACTATGATTGGAAATGAGGTTGAATCTATTGATACAAAAGGAATCATACCAGGTGTAATAGTAGCTGAGATACAACATATTTCATTTCACCCTAATGCAGATAAATTGAAATTAGCTAAAGTTTTTGATGGTAATAAATCTTATAATATTGTTTGCGGAGCTCCAAATATTGAAGAAGGGCAAAAGATTTTTTTGGCAACAATAGGTTCAAAATTACCAGACCCTTCAAATGATTCTTATTTTGAAATTAAGAAATCTAAAATTAGAGGAGAAGTTTCTGAAGGTATGATTTGCTCAGAAAAAGAGTTAGGCATAAGTAATAATCATGAAGGAATCATGGTTTTACCAAAAGATTACATTTTGGGAGATTCTATTGAAAAATATTACTCAGAAACAGTTTTAGATATAGACGTGACTCCCAATAGAGTAGATTGTTTGTCTGTTGTTGGTCTCGCAAGAGATCTCTCTGCTAAATTTTCTTCAAAACTAAAATTTAACTATTCAATAAATTATGATTTGAATGAAAAAAATAAAATTGTTGAGATTAGGGACTCCAATCTTTGCCCAAGGTATACAGGGGCCATAATAGATTCTGTGACCATCTCAGAGTCTCCTGAATGGCTTAAGCAAAGATTAATTTCTATAGGAGAGAGGCCAATCAATAATGTTGTAGATATCACTAATTATGTGATGTTTGAATTAGGGCAACCTCTTCATGCATTTGATTTAGATAAAATAGATGGTGGAAAAATTATAGTAAGAGGATCCTTAGAGAAAGAAAAAATTAAAACATTAGATGGTGAATTACGGGAACTGCCAAAGGATAGCATAGTAATCTCTGACAAAAATAATAATTCAATTGGACTAGCAGGAATAATGGGGGGAGGAAACTCAGAGATAGAACTTTCTACCTCGACTGTGTTTTTGGAATCAGGAAACTGGAACCCATCAATAATAAGAAATACTTCAAAAAAATTAGGTTTATCAACTGAGGCTTCTATAAGATTTGAAAGGAACTTAAATCCAGATTTAGCAATATATGCTCTATCTAGAGCTACGGATTTAATAATAGAAATTGCTGGAGGTAAAATTCGGCATGGAATAGAAGATAATTATCCGGGTAAAAAAGAAAAACTTGAAAAAATTTATCTGAATAAAGAAAACTTAAAAAAACACTTAGGACTAGAAATTTCAAATGAAAAAATATCAAAAACTTTATCAAATTTAAATTTTGAATATAGTTTTGATAATGAAAAAGAGAAATGGGAAATCACTAAACCATTTTGGAGAAGTGACATAGATATTCCTGAAGATATTCATGAGGAGATTGCAAGAATTATAGGTTATGACGAAATTCCATTGAAATATCTATCTGGAAGTGTACCTAAATGGGAACCAAATATATTTTTAGATACAAAAAATATTGTTCAAGATTTATTAGTTGCAGCAGGATTAAGTGAAACTATTTCTTACTCAGCAGTATCTGATAAATTATTTTCTTTCACACCCAAGATGTTTAATCTTGGAGACAATATTTCACTTAAAAACCCTATTTCAAATGAATATTCAATATTAAGAAAAAGCCTAATTCCTTCCTTAATTTCAGCAGCCTCAAGAAACTCAAATAATTGGAAAGGTCCAATTAAGCTATTTGAAATAGGTAATGTCTTTTATGAAATTGATTCAAATATAATAGAAAAAACAATGATTGCTGGAATAATTACAGGTCCAAGGCAAGAAATCTCAATAAATTCAGATAATTCAAATATTGATTATTTTGATATTAAGGGAGTGATAGAGCTTTTATCAAGAACTTTGAATTTTGATTTTGATTCTCTTGTGTATGAGGATAATATATTCTCAAAGGATAGGTCTTCAAATATTTATAATAGTAATATCAATGATTCTTTAGGCTGTATGGGAGAATTATCAATAAAAACTCTTAGTGATAATGATTTTTCAACAAACCAAGCGGTAATTTTTGAAATTGATCTTTCTAAAATTATAAAATCGAAAAAACCTTTTTCTTATGAAGATTTTTCTCAATATCCTCAAGCTCATAGAGATTTATCCTTAATTATTGATAAATCAATTAATTTTTCACAAATAGAATCTATCATATATACAGAAAATTTAGTAGAAAGCTGTTTGATGTTTGACATATATCAAGGAGAAGAAATACCAGAAAATAAAAAAAGTCTTTCTTTGAGAATTAATTATCAGTCTCTGCATGAGACATTATCTTCTAAAAAATTAGATAAGATCGAAAAAAATATCTTAAACAAGTTAGAAAAAAAATTAGGTATATATATTAGAGAGTAATAAATGGCTAAGAAAAAGAAATCTCATTATCATGCCGATATGCTATCTGTTGAAGAAGCAAGAGAAAAAATTCTTCATGAATTTAATTCTTTAGATGAAGTTAGGATAAGTCTTAATGAATCATTGGGTTGCGTCATATCTAAAGACATAATTTCTAATATAAGCGTACCTCCTTGGAATAATTCAGCAATGGACGGATATGCAATTATTTTAGAAGATGTGAAAAATGCTTCTGATAAAAACATTATTTATTTAGATGTTATTGAAGAAATTGCTGCGGGAGAATTACCAGAAAAGAAAATAATATCGGGCCAATCTGCAAGAATTATGACTGGTGCTCCTATCCCTGAAGGATCAAATGCAGTTGTTCCTTTTGAGGATACAGATGAGTTAACTTCAACTTCATCAGATTTGATAGGAATAAAAATAGATGTAGAAAATTTTGAAAATATTAGAAAAAAGGGTGAAGATATTTCTAAAGGAGACTTAATTATAAAGAAAGGTGTTGAAATATCCCCAGCAGTTATAGGAGTATTGGCTTCAATAGGGGTTTCAACAATTGATGTTTTTAGAAGACCTAAAATAGGAATTCTTTCAACAGGAAATGAACTTATTGAACCTGGTCAAAGCATAAAAGATGGAAAGATATATAACTCAAATACTTTTACTATTTATTCTTTGACAAAATCATTTGGGGCTAATCCTATAACTCAAACTCATTCTCTTGACAGCATTGAAGATTTAGAAAAAAAACTTAATAATTTTGAAGATGTAGATCTAATTGTTACTTCAGCAGGAGTTTCTAAAGGTGATTATGATGTTGTGAAAGATGTTTTGAGTAAAAATGGCGATATGAATTTTTGGTCAGTAAATATGAGACCTGCAAAACCTCTTGCTTTTGGAAAAATAAATATTAAATCTAAATCTATTCCTTTATTAGGATTACCTGGGAATCCAGTTAGTGCCATGATAGCTTTTGAGAAATTTGGTAGATATGCCATAGATAAGATGATGGGTAAAAAAATTAAGCATAGACCTGTAATAAAAGCTGTATTGCAAGAAAATATTTATAATGATGATGGTAGGCGTTTATACGCAAGAGTAAAAGTTGAAAAATCTAATATTTCTTCAGAAATAATTGCAACTCCTCTAAAAAATCAAAGTTCTGGAGTTTTAACATCTATGTTTTTATCCAACGGATTAGCTATTTGTCCATCTGGTACTGATATACTTAAAAAAGGTCAAGAGATTGACGTTGAAATGTTTGGATGGAATGAAGAAATTTCAGAAATAATTAATTAATAAGGATAACTATGGCTACAAAAAGTAATGAAAATATTAAAACTGATTTAAAATTTGCTATTGATTTTGATTCTTTTGATAAATCTGATTTATCTTTAAATTTTTTAATTATTGATAAATTTTTTGAAACATCTGATAGAAAAAATATGCTTTCTTTATCATTAAATGAATTATTGAAAAAAATTTCTGTAATAGATAAAGATTTAGAGGACAAATCTGATGATCATCTTTTGAAAAAATTTGTTCTTCCTGGGACCTCCCTAATCGAGGCTGTTTTCAGAATACTAATCTTAAATGGTAATAAGGCTATGTCAATTCCAGAAATGGAAGAAAACTTAAAAATAGCTTGGGCTACAGTTATTTATTTGAAATCATATACTCAGGAAACTATTTTAGAAATGTTACTTTCAGAAAATGAATATTTTATAGTCAAGCAGGATTAGGGAATATATTTTCTTGAATCCTTGGTTTGATTTGCAGACCACTTGAAGAATAGAACAGTTAAAGTTCCAAGAAAAATTGTATTTCCAGGTAACCACATTATCAATCCACCAATTTTTTGATCCTCAATTGCTTCTATACCAAATAATCTTTGAATATTTTCTCCATAAATAACACCATCGGATAATGTAATAAATGCTGCTACAACTGCAGTTGGAGTAACAGCTAAAAGTAAGTAGACAATTCTTGCGGGCAAACTTATTCTTTTTGAGCCTAAACTTAACCCTATAAGTGGCCACCAAAATAAAATACCACTCATAAAAAAACATATATGTTCAAAGTAATGAATTAAGTTGATATTTAGAGCATAGTTAAAAAAAATAGGAAGATGCCATGTCCATAATGAAGTTACATAAAATATAAGTGTAAATTTTGGAGATGTTATTTTAGATAAAAATTTTCTAAAATAACTTTTGGGTCTAATATAATCTGATAAACCTATACGAATTATTCTTGGAAAAAACCAAATATTTGCAGAAAAAAATAAGCCAGATAATAATAATGGAGGGACAATCATTATTAATAATAAATGTTGAATCATGTGTATCCAAAATGTTTCCTCAAATCTACTCAATGGACCTGTAAGTGCAACAATAAGAAATAGATAAGCCACAAAGCCTCGAAAGAACCTGAAAAACAACACTTTTGATTGATTGTTTCTAAGCAGTCTATAAGAGCCTATTGAGTATATTAACAAAGAAATAATCAAAGCATAAAATAGACTTGAATTTATACTCCACTCTAGAAAAAAATCTATTACTGATATCTCATTATTCAAATTAAGTATTATTTAGTTTCCAAATCCATGAAATGCAGATAAAAGAAGAAATAAAGAAAAGATAAATACTCCAACTACCATACATGCAACAAAAATATATGAAAATAATTTATTATCAAATCTTAAGTGCATAAAGAATGCTACAACTAAAATAAATTTTACTAATGAGAATCCTAGCATAGCTGGAACTAATATATACCTTAACCCTTCTTGGTCAAACCACCAAACTTCAATAAGAGTTATTATGCCTAAAATAGCAGCAATCGCCCAATAATAACCTGGTCCTGCATGTCCTTTACCTGAAGTCATCCATACTAGGAAAGATTTTGTTCTTTTTACAAAGTCTCCGAAAGGATGCTCACTCTGGGGATTGGGTTCTGCTTCAGATGTTTTAGGTATTTTCCACCAACCATTACCATCATGTTGAAATAAATCTTTTAAAATTGACAAATTATACTCCTATCTAGTGAGCTGATTCCCAAGGGATTCCTCCTGGAGGTACTCCATCTCCCGCAGTTATTAAATATAATAATCCAAAAATAAGAATCCAAACAATATCAACAAAATGCCAATATAGTCCTGCAATTTCGAGATCTACAGCATTATCACTAGTCAAATTACCATTAAACTCATTATAAAGTAAGAAAACTAACCATAGAATTCCTAATGAAACATGAGCTCCATGCAAAGCAGTAAGGGTAAAAAATGTAGATCCAAACAAATTTACTTGAGGAGTCATTCCTATATGAGCAAAATGACTGAATTCATAAACCTGAAAGCCCATAAAAATTAATCCCATTATGATTACAGCAAACAACCAAAGTTTTGCTAATCCCATCCTAGATTCCTTTAAGTAATGCAATGCTAGCACTATTCCTAATGAGCTCATCAAAAGAACAAATGTACTTACTGTTGTAATTGGAATATCTAAGGTATCTGCAGGATAAGGCCCATTTAGGCTTTTATTTCTATAAGCCATGAAAGTTCCAATAAATGTTCCAAAGAACATTACATCTGATCCAAGAAAAGCCCACATTAATAATTTCTTATTACTAACTCCTGTAGATTTATTTATCTCTTCTCCGTGATGTACTGTTATGTTATCGCTTGACATTAATCCTCTTTCTAATGATGATCTTCATGGGGCTCGTTTACAGGTTCAGTCGACCAACCGATAGATCCCCAAAATACTAATATTAATCCTATTGTTACTAATGCATATGTATACATTACTCCCAATGCTGCTAATGAAAGACCTATTCCAATAAATAATGGATAGTAAGATAAATCAGGGAGATGAATATCTGCTTCATTCACTTTGGATGTATCTTCAACTTTTACTTTAGGAGTAAGATCTCCTTTTGGGCTTCCTTCTAGCAGACTAGGATATTTTTTATACCACCAGTCGTCAATATGACTTACTTGAGGGATTTTCGCAAAATTATAGTGAGGAGGAGGAGAAGAAATAGACCATTCCAAGGTTCTACCGTCCCATGGGTCTCCTGGCGCTACCTTCTTATTTCTCATGGAGTATAAAACATTGAATATAAATGTTGCAACAGATATTGCAATTATAAATCCACCTATAGTTGCAGCTAAATTTGAAACTTCCCATCCCATATTATCTGCATAGGTATAAATTCTTCTAGGCATACCATTTAGTCCCACCCAATGCATTGGTGCAAACTGTAAATTAAATCCAACCATCATCAAAACAAAATTTATTTTTCCTATTTTATCGCTAAGAAAATACCCAAAAAACTTAGGCCACCAAAAATATAATCCAGCAAATATTGCAAAAATAGCACCACCAAAAAGAACATAATGGAAATGAGCAACAACATAATAAGTATCCTGTTGCTGGGCATCAGATGGAGATACAGCGTGAGTAACTCCTGACAAGCCACCAATAGTAAACATTGCAATAAACCCTATGGAAAATAGCATTGACGTCGTAAATCTAATAGATCCGCCCCATAGAGTTGCCATCCAGTTAAATATTTTTACACCCGTGGGAACAGCAATAAACATCGTGGAAATAGTAAATGCTGTATTTGCGGCAGGTCCTAATCCAACAGTGAACATATGATGACTCCATACGAACCAACCCATAAAACCAATTCCTGCTCCTGAGAAAACAATAAAGCTATATCCAAATAATGGCTTACGTGCAAAGGTAGGCAATATTTCCGATACAATACCCATTGCCGGAAGTATTAATATATAAACTTCTGGATGACCAAAAAGCCAAAATATATGTTGCCAAAATATTGGGTCTCCACCCGCCTCAGAGTTGAAGAAGTTAGTTCCATAAACTCTATCTGCTGTCATTTGAATACCAGCAACTCCAAGTATAGGAAGGGCTAAAACTATCAAAATTGATGTTATAAATGTCATCCAAGTAAATACAGGCATTTTCATCATAGACATACCTGGGGCTCTCATATTTATTATAGTTACAATAAAGTTCAGTCCAGCAGCAATAGAGGCAACTCCTAATACATTAAGTCCCATAACCCAATATGTCATTCCGTTTCCAGGATTGAACTGAACAGTAGAATTTGGAGGATATCCAAACCAACCTCCGTTTGGAGCTCCACCTGTGAACCAGCTAATATTCATAAGAATTGAACCAAAAATAAAAACCCAAAGACTTAGAGCATTCAATCTAGGAAAAGCAACATCTCTGGCTCCAATTTGCAAAGGCACAAGCCAATTAAAAAAAGCCGCAGACAAAGGCATGACTACCAAGAATACCATAGTTGTACCGTGCATAGTAAATAATTGGTTATAAAGTTCTGGATCAATTATATTTGCTTCAGCATGGGAAAGCTGAATTCTTATCAATAGAGCTTCAATCCCACCCATTAAGAACCAAAAAAATGAAACTATTCCATACATTGTCCCTATTTTTTTGTGATCAACAGTTCCTACCCAAGACCAAATTCCATAATGACCCGTTGGTCTTGGAAATATCCTTGGAAGTCCGAACTGTTTTGGTTTACTAATTATGCTCAATTTCTACCTCTTTTAGTTATTATATGATGTCGAACTCTCATTTGAGGGCTTAAGACTTAATAAATATTTAGCGATTTGTTCAATTTGTTCAGAAGATAACTGATTTTCATCTTTATATATTGATGCATGATTTTTCATCCTTGTACCAATCTTAATTTCGTCAGGATTTTCAATCCATTTTACTAAGTTATCAAAATTATTTTCTTTGATTCCTGCCGCAAGAGTAATCCTATTACCGAAGTGAGTTAAATTAGGAGCTGAAACTATAGCTGAATTTTCTTTATCTTTTTTCCACTCTTCCCATCGATTATATTGTGAATCAATTTCTTTAGTAAATGCTCCTTTTTTGTAGGAATCATAGGTATGACACATGCTGCAGTTTCCAACAAACAATTTTCTACCTTCATCTTCATCAGATCCGCTTACCAATTTTTTTGGAGGAGTTCTCATTTCATTAAGCCAATTTTGATAATCATCTTCAGTGTGCACAATAACCCTAAATCTCATCATTGCATGAGATATTCCGCAAAATTCGGCACATTGGCCATAATATAATCCAGGATCATCGGCTTTAATATACAACTGGTTTTCATGATTTGGAACCATGTCTAATTTTCCAGCAATTTTAGGGATCCAAAATGAATGCAATACATCTTGAGATGTAATTTTTACAATCACATCTTTATCCTCAGGAAGATGTAATTCATTAGCGGTTACAATTTCTTCAGTAGGGTACTCAAATTCGAACCACCATTGATGCCCAGTAGCCTCAATAACAAGAGAATCTTCTTCATTGGGCATTACTTGTGTTTCCCATATTGCTATAACTGTAGGTATTGCAATTATTACAACAATAATTGCAGGAATAATAGTCCATGTGATTTCTAATTTTAAGTTTCCGTGAGTTTGAACTGGAAGTTTGTCATTTTTTTTACTTCTATATTTGAAGGTAAGATAAATTATTCCACCTTCAACAATAATGAATACTACAACGGCAATCCAAAAAGTGAAAAGAAATAGATTCTTTTGTAGTTCTGCAATTGGTCCATGAGTTCCAAATGTAGACTGAGGACTCTCAGGGCTACATGCCATAGCAAATATTAACAGTGCAAATATAATACTAGCTCTAATTACAGACTTCATTCTCTTCTTTATCATATAATTTTTGAAATAGATCAAATAAAAAATAAATTTAATCTAAATACATTGTAAGTTTTTTTACTATTTTAGACACCAAAAATTATAGCATTTATTGAGATTTATTGTAATTATCAAAAAAAAGCAAATATTGAAAATTATTTTATGAAAATATTAGTAGCTACAACAAATATGGGAAAGATTAGAGAATTTAAAGAAATTTTATCAACAAAAAAGATTCAAGTTTTGACACTTAATGACATAAATATCAACATTGATGTTGATGAAACTGGTAATACTTTCGATCAAAATGCTTTTATCAAAGCTAACGAATACTATAAGCTAGCAAAGATTCCTACTATATCGGAAGATTCAGGTTTAGAAGTACTTAAATTAGATGGAGAACCAGGGATTTATTCTGCAAGGTACGGAGGGGATCTTCTAAATGATAATCAACGCGTAGATTTAATTTTAGAAAAATTATCAAAAGTCCCTTCAAACAAACGCCAAGCTAGATTTATTTCTGTAATTTGTGGTGTAGGATTTTCTGATGAACCCATATACTCTGAAGGTATCTTAGAGGGCTTCATTTCTAAAAAAAGAGAAGGAAATAGTGGATTTGGATATGATCCGATATTTTTGCCAAATAATAGCAACAAAACAACAGCTTCAATGCCAAAAGAAGAAAAAAATAAAATATCTCATAGAAGAAAGTCTATAGATAAATTCCTAAAAATACTTATAAGAGATAAAATCATATAAATAATGAAAAATATTTTTGATAAATTAAATAGACCTGTAAAAGATTTGAGAATATCAGTTACGGATAGATGTAATTTTAGGTGTACTTATTGTATGCCTAAAGAAGTTTATGGGGAAGCCTTCAAATTTCTGCCTAAGAAAGAATTACTAGATTTTGATGAGATTGAAAAAATTGCTAAAGTATTTGCCTCAATAGGTGTGACAAAAATAAGACTAACTGGTGGCGAGCCCTTAGTAAGAAAAAACATAGAAAGCTTAATCAAAAAACTTTCTAAAATAGACGGTATTGAAGATATTGCTATGACAACAAATGGCTATTTGCTTGAACCAAAGATTGATGATCTAATTGACTCAGGCCTAAATAGAATTACGGTTTCTCTTGATGCTATTGATGAACTAACATTTAAAAAAATGAGTGATCAAAATTTTGACGTAAATAAGGTTCTTTCAGCAATAGAAATGGCAAATAAAAAAGGGTTTGAAAAAATAAAAATCAACTGTGTAGTTCAAAAAGGTGTTAATGAACATTCAATTTTGGATTTATTGGACTATTTTAAGTACTCAAAAAATATTGTCAGGTTTATTGAATATATGGACGTTGGAAACTTAAATGGTTGGGAATTATCACAGGTTTTATCAGTAGAAGAAATATTAGAAATTATAGAAAAAAAATATAAAGTTAGGCCGCTAGAAAAGAACTATCATGGAGAGGTCGCCAAAAGATACATGATAGAAGATTATTCTACTGAATTTGGATTTATCAGTTCTGTATCAAAACCGTTTTGTACATCTTGTACTAGAGCTAGAATAACCATGGATGGAAAACTCGTAACTTGTTTATTTGCCAATAATGGATTAGATTTACGTGAACCTTTAAGGCAAGGATGCACTGAAGAAGAATTAAATGAAATTATTTCAAATGTATGGACTAGTAGATCTGATAGATATTCAGAAATTAGACATAAGCTTACAGCAGATAAAAATCATAAAAAAATTGAGATGTTTCAGATAGGTGGTTAGAAAATAATGTTAGAAGAAATAAATATTTTTTCTGATGGATCATCACTAGGGAATCCTGGCCCAGGAGGTTTTGGAGTTATTATGAGGTGGAAAGATAAAGAATTGAAACTTTCAGAAGGATTTAGAAAAACCACAAATAATAGAATGGAATTACTTGGACCTATAACTGCCTTAAGAAAATTAAAAAAACCTCAGAATATCTTAATTACAACTGATTCTAGATATGTAATAGACGGAATCGAAAAAGGGTGGGCTAAAAAGTGGCAAAAAAATAATTGGATGAGAGATAAAAAGAATAAAGCCTTAAATTCTGACTTATGGGCACAATTCATAGAATTGTGTGATCAGCATCTTAGTGTAAAGTTTAAATGGGTTAAGGGCCATATAGGTCATATTGAAAATGAGGAATGTGATTTATTGGCAAAAGATGCAGCAATGTCAAATGAACTTAACATTGATGAAATGTTTGAAATGAAGGAATTAGAATAATGAATCAAGAAAATTTTTCACATCTAGATAAGGATGGATCTGCAAATATGGTGGATATTTCAGAAAAAAACATAACTTCAAGATCAGCGTCTGCATCATGTACTGTATTTTTATCATCTAAAGCATTTGACTTAGTTAAGAAGAATCAAATTGAAAAGGGTAATGTATTAAATATTGCTAAAATAGCTGCAATATCAGCATCAAAAAAAACTTATGATCTAATTCCTCTATGTCATCAAATTCCATTAAGTAAAGTTGATGTAGATTTTTCATTAAATGAAAAAAATAAAACTATTGAGATTCAATCAATAGCTATTACCGATTGGAAAACAGGTGTTGAGATGGAAGCATTGACAGCAGTCTCTATTGCTTCATTGACTATATATGATATGTGTAAATCTGTAGATAAAAGCATTAAGATAACCGATATTCAGCTAGATAAAAAAACTGGAGGAAAATCTGGTATCTACATAAGAAAATGAAAACTTAATTGACTCATTTTTCCAATGTTTTTCATATAACAGTTCTAAATGTAACATGTTAAACTAGTTGTTAATAAATATGGCTACGTAGCTCAGGGGTTAGAGCGAGCGCTTCATAAGCGTTAGGCCGGTGGTTCAATTCCACCCGTAGCCACCAAAAAAGAGAGTAATCATGAATAAACCTAAGGTAGTAGTAACAAGAACTCAGTTTGAAAATGAGATGGAAAGACTTAGAGATGTATCAGACTTGATAATAATTGATTCTCCAGATCCTCCAAATTCAGAAGAACTTAAAGAAAAAATTTCAGGAGCAACTGCATTGTTTGCTCATATAAATGACTCGGTAAATGGAGAAATAATGGATGCAGCTGGCCCTTCTCTGAGAGTTATAGCAGAATTTGGAGTGGGTTATGATAACGTTGATGTTGATGCTGCTAATGAAAGAAATATTGCTGTTGCAAACACCCCAGGTGTTTTAACTGAAACTACAGCATCTTTTGCTTTCACACTTATGCAATCAGCAGCAAGAAGGATTGCAGAAGCTGATAGATTTGTAAGAAATGGCAAATGGGCTCATTTTGAACCCTTGGATTTATTGGGATATGATCTTTCTTCCTCAGTTCTAGGTATAATTGGTTTTGGTAGAATAGGTTCCTATTTAGGAAAAATAGCTAATGATAACGGAATGAAAGTTTTATACTATAATCGATCAATACCTGAGGAAACTTATGGTGCTGAAAGAATGGATTCATTGGACGAATTGCTAGAAAATTCAGATGTAGTATCTTTGCATTGTCCTTACACACCTGAGACAAAAAACTTAATTGCTAAGCAACAACTTAAGCTTATGAAAAAAACTTCTACATTGATAAATACTGCAAGAGGTCCAATTGTAAACTTAGACGATGTATATGAGTCTTTATCTAATGGAGATATTGCATATGCAGCTTTAGATGTAACGGATCCAGAACCTATAAAGATGGATCACCCGATTCTCAATTTAGAAAATCTAACTATACTTCCCCATATAGCTTCAGCGACAGTTGAAACTAGAAAAAAAATGTCAAAGATGACAGTAGATAATATTCTTGAAGGCTTGCAAAATAAATTACCAACCTATTGTGTAAATTCTGAAAAAATTAGTTGGTAAATAGTTTTTTATGTAGAATCATATTAAAGCAATATTTTGCGCCTGTAGCTCAGTTGGATAGAGTGCAGCCCTGCGAAGGCTGAAGTCGTGAGTTCGAATCTCGCCAGGCGCGCCATGGAGGGAAACATGACTTTAGTAACAATAGATATAAAAGAAGAGAAGATAATCGAAAACGGAAAAGTTTTTGGAAAATCTGGGCAGTATAAAGAAATTATAGGATTAGCTAAATTTAAATTAGACCCAACCCTAGAAATTAATAAAAAAATTACTGATATAGAAAATATTTCAACGAATTCTTCAGGTATGGTTGAGTTCACAGCTGATATTCATATAATGCTGCCATCTGATATGAATAAATCTAATAAAAAGATTATTTATGATGTAAATAATCGAGGAAATAAGGTTATGCTTTCTCAATTTAATTCTGCATCTAGAGGTGAAATGGTAGCAGGAGTTGCTCCTGAAGATGATATTGGGAATGGCTTTCTTATGGAAGAGGGTTATACTTTAGTTTGGTTAGGATGGTCTAATGATGCCCCACCAATAGAAGGTAAATTAAGGCTCTATTCTCCGGAACTTTCTCAAAATGGGCACCCTATTTTAGGAAAAATTTATTCTCAATTTCAACCCTTGAAAGATGTGAACCAAATTATGTTGAGTGATAGAATGCATGTCCCTTATCCTGCATACAATACTAACGATCCAGAAGCTATTTTAAGTTTTAAAAAATATCCAGATGATGATCCTGTAATTGTACCTAGAGAAAACTGGAGATTTGCTTGGGATGACGGAAATGAGCTACTTGATAATCCTAATTTTATCTATATGGAAGATGGCTTTAAGGCTGGAATAATGTATCAGATTTCATACAATGCTTATGGAGCAAAATCTACAGGACTTGGATTGGCGGCTACTAGAGATCTCATATCTTACTTAAAATATTCTGATGATAAAAAAAATCCTACAAGGTCATTTATTGATTATGCCTATGCATTTGGAGTCTCTCAATCAGGGAGGTTTTTAAGGCAATTTATATACTTAGATTTTAATCATGACTCTCTAGACAGAGAAGTTTTTGATGGTATTATTCCACATGTTGCAGGAGGGATGAGAGGAGAATTTAATCAAAGATTTGGACAAGCGTCTAAAGATTTACCTTCTGTAATCGCTCAATTATATCCTTCTAGCTCGATACCAACTGAAGATATTGAAGAAGGAGAACAAGATGGATTGATGGAAAACTTTAGAAAAAGAAAATCCAATGCAAAAATATTTTTTGTAAATACAGGAGCAGAATACTGGAGGGGAGATGCATCCTTAATTCATACTACATCTGATGGAAAAAATGATTTAGAAGCTCCCACTAATTCAAGAGTTTATCATTTATCATCTTGCATGCATGGCCCTGGAATATGGCCACCCACAGATACTCAATCGGCAGATGGGATGAGAGGCCAAAATTATCTAAACTCAATTGATTACACTCCCCTAATGAGAGCACTTTTAGTCAATCTGGATAATTGGGTTTCAGAAAATATACTTCCTCCAGAAAGTCAGCATCCAAAACTCTCTGATGATAGTGCTGTAAATCCAAATTCACTTAGAGAAAAATATAGTAAGATTCCTATGTCCTTCCCTGAACATTTTTCTTTTCCTAGAAAAATGGATTTTGGACAAGACGAAAATGTAATAAAAAAGCTACCTCCTAATCAAGGTAAATTTTATGGTTCTTTGGTTTCTGAAGTAGATGATGATGGAAATGAAATAGCAGGTATAAGGCATCCTGATGTCGCAGTTCCTTTAGCAACATCTACTCCTTGGAATTTACGCCACCCTGATGTGGGTGCTCCTTATCAAATTATTGGTTTGACAGGTGGTCCAAGAGGTTCCACTGTACCTTTCAAAAAAAATAAAAATGATGATTTAGACGATGAGAGATTATCTATTCAAGAACGATATAAGTCAAAAGAAGAATATTTAAAATTAATTTCTGATTATTCAAAAGATATGGTTAGAGATAAATTTTTACTTGAATATGATTTAGAAAATATATTAGAAAGATCTGAATCAAGGTGGGAATACTTTACCAAATAATTATTTAAAGAAATGAATTTTATAAAAGAATTTAAACCTCTGCTAACGCCAAAAGAAATGTTGCATAAGGGTATTTTTGGAGGTACTTATTTTACCGAACTTATAGATCATAAGGAATTTCCCAATGATTGGTTTAATGATTTAGATGAAAATTTTTATAACTCTAAAGAATACTTAGCTAATATTAATTTTTTTAAAATCAGATCTGGTCAAACGCAAAAAGAGTGGGAAGAAAAAGGCTGGATACATGAAGATGATCCTCGAGGATGGTTTGAATGGTATTGTAAATTTTTTTTAGGAAGAAGGCACGAAGATGATCAAAGACAAATAAAAAGATGGAATGCATTTTGTGGGATTAATGGGAGATGGAGAAACGCTATTTACAAAAAAATCTTTATTGAAGGATGTATGATTTCTCAAAGCCTATATGTGAGCCCTAAAATACAACAATCTTTATTGCACTGGTCATACATAGTTAATGAAAAAGATTTTGAAATATGGAAATCTAAAAAAAAAATTAGTTCCAAGGAACATTGAATTCTCTTACTGCATTTCTCCAAAAAATATCTTCTAATTGATTTTTATCTAATTCACATATTATAGAGGCCTGTTTCATAGCAATTAGTTGTTCATAAATACAAATTAAGGGCCTATTTGTTGTATGTGAAAAAGTTAAGGACGGAATATTGTCTGTTTCTACTTGCTGATGTGCATGTCCAAAGGCCGAGTAAGCACCATGAAAAGATACGGATTCTACAGCGTCTGTGCCATAAAAAATTCTTTCATGATTTTCCTCACTAAATAAAGTTATGTAAGGTCTTATATCTGTTACAGCAGATAGATCATAGAAAATATTAGGCAAATTTTTTAAAGTATCTATACCTTGTTGTATTGGCCTATATGTAAACGATCTTGCTATATGAGCAAGAATCCACTTAATATTTGGATATCTTTTAGTAGTAAATTCAGTTAAGTCTTTTAGATTTTTTTCATCTCCGCAGCCATCTTCTCTAGACATGTGCAATGTGACCCAAAGACCTAATTCGTTTGCTAATTCTAATTGTTCATGTGGAAGATATTCTTCTATTGTACAATTAGCCATATCTCCTGTGACCGAGTACATTCTATAAACTTTTAATCCTTGAAAACCTTTATTTTTCACATCACTTTCTATATCTGCTAAAGAATCTGATGGAGTAGTAAGCCTATGTGCTCTAGTTAATGGATTATCTTTGATCTCGTTATAAAGGAATTCATTATATTCGTTTATTCTTGTCCCTAAAGCTGGCCTTCCAAGAAATAAATTATTAATCTCTCTGTTAGGAAAAACTGTTTTATGCCAAGCTTTAATACCTTCTAAATCAGCATCAGGAAATATACCTTTATGCACGCTAGAATCATCTATAAGATTATTCTGAAGCATATGAACATGACAATCGTAAATTCTTTTCGGTACCCATCCTTCTAGTTCTTCATACCAAAAATTTTTATCATGCTCTCTATAATCAATTAATTTATTAGACAAGTTATTTCCTTTGCAATCAATTAAAATTCTTAAATTTAATTATGAATTAATTTTCTTAACAAAAAAGGTAATTTGCACTAAATTTTATTCTTTAATCTTTATTCATCACAGTAAGAATCCCCATTATTACCATGGATAAAAATCCACCCATCCATCCTATGATTGCAAAAATTTCAAATTCAACGAAAGCATCTAAAATTGCACATACTCCAGCAAGTGCAAATAGAGCGCTAATCACAGTGTAGAACTTTTTCTTCATAGTTAGAGCAATACCCAAAATAAACCAGCTGATTCCCATTATAAAGCTCAAAGATACATCCCAACCTCTTGCACCTTCTAAAATTCCTTGAGCGAGTCCAGCATCAATTCTATCTGCAGCGTCTAGAGCAGCAATGCCAATTCCTTGTAAGCCAACAAGAACTGGAAAGGTTAGCAAAATTATTAACCCACTAATTTCAGCTAGATTAGAGCTAACAGATTCATCAGTATTTATAGACTTTGCTAGAAAATATAATCCAAGAATCATTGAAGCTGTAGATATTGTTGCAAGGTAGCCTCCCAAAACAACTGAATTTTTTGATTCTACAAGTTTTGCTAGCTCTTCACCTGCATTCAGTTGATAATTATCAGGA
>CEUA01034979.1_pt1 | contig 48221 bp, 41 predicted proteins | sample 361541 | NCBI WGS metagenome assembly CEUA01 (sample SAMEA2623079, study PRJEB7988) | marine metagenome | isolation source: saline water (ENVO:00002010), including
AACTTTACCTCTAATAACTACTCTTCCTCTTCCAGTTTCGAATGCTGCTCTTACTCCATCATAACCATATATTGTTCCACCTGTTGGAAAATCAGGTGCTTTAATATAATTCATTAGTTCAGCAATATCAATTTGACCTCTTTTATCAATATATGATATTACACCATCTATTACTTCACTGATATTATGTGGCGGCATATTAGTTGCCATACCAACAGCAATTCCAGTTGTGCCATTAAGAAGCAAAGCAGGGAGTCTTGCAGGTAAAACTGATGGCTCTTTTAATGTGTCATCAAAATTTAGGTTCCAATCAATAGTATCTTTATCTATATCAAGTAACATGTCTTCAGCTGTTTTCCGCATTCTCGCTTCAGTATAACGCATTGCAGCTGGGTTATCTCCATCAATTGAGCCAAAGTTACCTTGCCCATCAACTAGCATATAGCGCAAGCTCCATTCTTGAGCCATACGAACCATTGCATCATAAACGGACGTATCACCATGGGGATGAAATTTACCAAGCACTTCACCTACTATTCTAGCTGATTTTTTAAATGCTGAATTTGATTTCACTCCTAGTTCATGCATGCCAAATAGAACACGTCTATGTACCGGTTTTAGTCCATCTCTTACATCAGGCAAAGCTCTGGACACAATTACAGACATTGAATAATCAATATATTTTGACTTCATTTCTTCTTCAATGTTAATTGGGATAATTTTCTCTCCTAGTGTCATATTTTTTATAATTTAAAAAAGTTAAGTAACAAATAAAAGGATTTTTCGTATTTTATACTAGTAGACTGCTTAATTTTTAAGTAGTGAGTTATAAACAATTTTTGTTTAAAAAAATGAAGCAACTAATTTGAATTTAGTATAAATTTAGTCGGTATCTTGCAAAAAAATATTAATAATCGTAAACTTATTAAATTATGAAGACGGAATTTTCAAATAGAATGAAGGATGTATTTACTTATGTAAGAGAGGAAGTTCTAAGGCTGGGGGATGAAAGTATAGGCGTTGAGCATTTGTTTTTAGGAATACTAAGGGAAGGTAGAGGTACTGCGATTAGAGTACTTACAGATCTCGATATTAATCCTAAAGAATTAAGATTAATGATTGAGAATAAGATTGTAAGACAGGATATTCGAAAAAATATTGATACAGCTAGTATAGAGTTTAAGAAGCAGACTGAAAGGATTCTTAAGAAATCTATAATGGAACAAAAGAATTTAAATGATACTGAAATTAAAACAATACATGTTTTGTTGGCTATATTATTAGATCCCAATAATATGGTTTCTAGTTCATTTAATAAGATTAATATAGGTTATGATATTGTCTTGCAGGAATATGAGAGACAATCTGAAAATGATATTAAAGCAAATATAGATGATGATATGGATGACATTGAAAATGATGATGTATTCGGCCCTAGTAATAGAGATAGGATTCAGAAGAAATTAAAAAGCGAAACACCAGTTTTAGATAATTTTGGCAGAGATCTTACTAAGTATGCTATGGAAGAAAAACTAGATCCAATTGTTGGTAGAATTAAAGAGATTGAACGAGTTTCGCAGATTCTTAGCAGAAGAAAGAAGAATAATCCTATATTAGTTGGCGAGCCTGGTGTTGGAAAATCTGCAATTGCAGAAGGATTAGCTATAAGAATTGTGAAAAAGAAAGTCTCTAGGGTTCTTTTTAATAAGAAAGTAATAATGCTTGATCTTGCAGCACTTGTTGCCGGAACTAAGTACAGAGGTCAGTTTGAAGAAAGAATGAAAGGTGTCATTAGTGAGCTAGAGAGAAACCCAGATATTATCTTATTTATTGATGAAATACATACATTAGTAGGTGCGGGAGGGGCTACTGGCTCTTTAGATGCTTCGAATATGTTCAAGCCTGCCCTCGCTAGAGGTGAGCTGCAATGTATTGGAGCAACTACCCTTGATGAATATAGACAGCATATTGAAAAGGATGGAGCTTTAGAAAGAAGGTTTCAAAAAGTTATGATTGAACCTACAAATATTGATGAAACGATTGAGATACTAAATAATATTAAAATCAAATACGAGGAGCATCATAATGTAACCTACACTGAGGAGGCTATAAGAGCATGTGCTATTTTGACTGACAGATATATGAATGATAGATTCTTACCTGATAAAGCGATAGATGCATTAGATGAAGCTGGATCTAGGGTGCATATTACAAATATTGTAGTTCCAGATCATATAAAACAATTAGAATTAAGATTAGTAGATACTACTAATGAAAAAAAAGCAGCAATTAAGAAACAAAAATTTGAATCTGCAGCTGAACTAAGGGATAAAGAAAAGAAAATTCAATCTCAATTAGAACATGCTCAAATAATATGGGAAAAGGAATTGAAAATTAATAAAGAGTGTGTGTCAGAAGAAAATGTAGCAGATGTCATTTCAATAATGACTGGCATACCTGTAAATAGAGTTGCTTCTGCGGAAAGGAAGAAACTTTCATCAATGTCTGGCAATATTAAAAGAAGAATTATTGGTCAAGATAAGGCTATTGAAAAGGTTGTTAGTGCTATTAGAAGAAATCGTGTTGGTCTTAAGAATCCAAGTAGACCAATTGGTTCCTTTATTTTTCTAGGTGCAACTGGAGTAGGAAAAACCCAGCTTACGAAGGCATTATCAGAGGAAATATTTGATTCAGAAGAGGCTCTTATTAGGATAGATATGAGTGAGTATATGGAAAAATTTGCAGTAAGCAGATTAGTAGGTGCGCCTCCAGGGTATGTGGGCTATGAAGAGGGTGGTCAGCTTACAGAAAAAGTAAGAAGAAAGCCATATTCAGTAATATTACTTGACGAGATAGAGAAAGCCCACCCTGATGTATTTAATCTTTTATTACAAGCTCTAGATGATGGGCAAATGACTGACAGCCTAGGTAGGAAAGTGAGCTTTAAGAATACGATAATTATTATGACCTCTAACATTGGAGCTAGAGAATTAAAAGATTTTGGTCAAGGTATTGGATTTAGTACTTCTGCAAAGCAAGACAATAGTATAGAAAATAATAAAGCAGTAATTGAAAAGGCTTTGAAAAGAGCTTTTTCTCCAGAGTTTCTTAATAGACTTGATGACGTCATTATTTTTAACAACTTAACTAGGGATAATATTAATCAGATTATTGATATTGAGATGAATAGTTTATTAAAACGCATAAATACATTAGGATATACTGTGAAAATCTCTGTAGGTGCAAAAGATTTTATTGCAGATAAGGGATTTGATAGTAAGTTTGGCGCAAGACCACTTAAGAGAGCTATCCAGAAATATTTTGAAGACCCTTTGTCAGAAGAGATTATAAATTCTAAAATAAAAGAAGGAGACAATATACAAGTTCGTTTACGTAAAGATAAAACAGGACTAGAGATAAAGATTCTAGAATTAAAATCGAAAATAAAAAAGAAATCAAAAAGGTAAAGGTTCTCCTTCAATATCTGTTAAGTTCTTAAATTTAGTCTGGATACTTCCTAATGTATTACCTTTATCTGCGATTTCTCTTTTATCAATTTCAATCACTTTCGCTATCTCCCCCATTGTTCCAGTGGTAAATACTTGATCAGCATTATATAATTGAGTTATAGAAATATCTTGCTCATAGATTTCAATATCATTATCTTTACAAAGATCCAGTATCTTTTGTCTTGTTATTCCTGGCAGACAAGCTTTAGGGAATGGAGTAATTACAACGCTGTTTTTTATTAGAAAGATATTTGTCGAATTTGTTTCTGCAACAAACCCATCTATATCAAGCATTATGGCATCATCGACACCTGCATGATTAGCTTCAATTTTAGCTAGAATATTGTTTAGTAAATTAGCATGATGTATTTTTGAGTCTAGAAAGAGAGGTGAATTTCTTCTAATATTAGAAGTAACTAGTCGTAATTCTTTTCCAAAAAATATTGGTGATTTCCATTCAGCTAGTACAATTAAGGTGCAACCAGATTGATTAAGCTTGGGATTCATGCCGGAGGTGATTTTTTCCCCTCTAGTTAATGTTAATCTAATATGTGTTTCATCTCTCATCTGATTAGCTTCTAGTGTTTCTAAAATAGCATTTTTTAATTCTTCATAACTAGGTATATCTGCAAAATATAAACTTCTAGCTGAATCTATTAATCTATTTAAATGTTCTTTTAAACAGAAAACTTTACTATTATAAACTCTAATACCTTCCCAAACTGCATCTCCCCCTTGTACAGCACTATCAAAAACTGAAATATTTGCCTTGTCTCTATGCATTAATTCTCCATTAATCCAGATTTTAATATTCTTATTCCTATTATCAAAGTATTGGATCATATCTTTATTGATTTGGTTGTTAGAAAGTTATAATAAGGCAAACATAATTCTAATAATTTAGTATTTCTATCTGAAAGTTTGATTGTCTTCTGATTCTTAGTCAAGAAACCTGTTGAGTTATGGACATTCTTATACCAGTATCTTGACCAAACACCATCTTCAGTTCTTCCATCTTTCTTCCATTTAAGCATATTAATATCAAAAGGGATATTTAATGCCCTACACAGTTCCTCTAAAATTGACTTTGAATCCTGCAATAGGTATTTTGAATCTAAAACAATAGGTTTTTTCCCTTTTTCTAATAGTTCTAAATATAGTTCATATTGTTTTTTAATACCAATATCTCCAATCTCTGGATTTGGGATCACTTTATTATATGAGTGAATAATGTCTTTAGGATTCCTAATAAATAGGATATTTTCTACTAATGATAAGAATTCAGTATTAATTTCAACTAAAAAGTGTGTCATTAGCTTGTGAAATAATATCATCTCACTTTTCTTGAGAATAACATCTTTAACTACTTTATTGCCATCATGGTCTAGAGAATTCATCACCTCATTCCTTCCTGGGTGCTGGGCCCCACTTACTTTAAGATAATGCGCATAAAGTGGTTCATCAAATATAAGAGTGTCTTTTCTTTGACCAAAAGAATACATTAATGCTGTTGAGAGATTCCTGGGACATGACCATAAACAAATTATTCTATTCACTATTTAAAATTCAAAAAGGAATATGTTAATCTCTTTTTTATATCGATTCATTAGTTAGCCTTTCTTTTCATCTTCCATTACCTTAAGATAGGTCTTCATTGCTGTCTCACTCATTCCAGTGAATGAGAACCCTCCATCATGGAATAAATTTTGCATAGTTACTTTTCTTGTATAGTCAGAGAATAAAGATATGCAATAATCAGCACATTCATCAGCAGAAGCATTACCCAATGGAGACAAATCATTTGCGAATCTATAAAAACCATCAAAACCAGCAACTCCACTACCAGCAGTAGTTTCGGTTGGGGATTGAGAGATGGTGTTTACCCTTACCTTTTTTCTTAATCCATAATGATATCCAAAACTCCTAGCAATCGATTCTAAAACAGCCTTATTGTCTGCCATATCATTATAAGTATGAAAAACTCTTTGAGCTGCGATATAGGAAAGTCCTATCACAGAACCCCATTCGTTTAAAGCATCTAATTCCCAAGCAGCTTGCATAGTCTTATGAAATGACATTGCCGACACATCATAACCTTTCATCGTCCAATCATGATTTTGCTCATAATAAGCCTTGCCTTTTCTTACATTTACTGACATGCCAATAGAATGAAGTACAAAATCAATTTTACCTCCAAGCTCTTCCATTGCATCTTGATAAAGATTTCTTAAATCTTCCATCGAAGTGGCATCAGCTGGTATTACTTTACTGGAAGTCTTCTTAGCAAGCTCATTAATTGTACCCATCCTTAATGCAATTGGAGCATTTGTTAAAACAAAATCTCCCCCCTCCTGGTGTACATGCTCTGCTACCTTCCAGGCTATAGATTTGCTATCTAATGCTCCAAAAATGATACCTTTCTTGCCTTTTAAAATATTATTTGCCATGTTATATTATTTTTCACAAATATAGGATTATTGATTGAATAATGCCTTTGCATTCTCGAATGCTGCAGAAGTCACCTCTTTACCACTTAATAGTTTTGCGATCTCGCTAATTCTTTCTTGTCTATTTAAAACTATTACATCTGAAACTGTTTGATCTTCAACAATAGACTTTACAACCTTAAGATGTTCATTAGCTTTTGAAGCAATTTGAGGTAGATGTGATATTGCTATAAGCTGAGTAGATTTGGAGATCTCTTTCATCATATTGCCCATTAACGAAGCTATTTTACCACTAACTCCCATATCTATCTCATCAAAGATTAGGGTGTTTAATTTGAATGACTTAGCAGCGATGTATTTTATTGCTAGCATAAGCCTTGACAATTCACCACCTGAAGCAACTTTAGATATGTTCATTAAGTCACTTCCTTTATTAGCTGAGAAAAGGAAAGATATAGTTGTGTTGCCAAGTTGATGATAAGATTCTGTTCTGTCCACAGCCACTTTAAATTGTGCATATTCCATGCCTAAATCTACAAGATGCTTTTCAATGTCTTTCTTAAAAATATCTAAAACCTTATTACGTCTATTGTCTAGAATCTCTGCGGAATTTTTTAATACTATCATTTGTCTTTTTATCTCCTCTTCTTTTAATTTAATATCTTCTACGCATGATACTGATAGGCTTATCTTCTTTTGTATTTTTTGCTGATAGACAAGCAGTTCTTCTATAGATTTTTTTCGATGTTTTTGTAATAATTGATTGATGTTGTTTAATCTGTTATTGAGATCATGTAATTTTTCTGGATCTGATTTTAAATCTTCTCTTAATGAGTTTAGATCATGGCTTACATCGTCTAATTCAATAGTTACACTATTTATTCTTTCATATAATTTAGAAAAAATATCAAATTCGGATAGTCTTCGTTTTACGATTGATAATTGAGATATTACTCCTTGTTCATTATTTATATACGTCTCACTATCTAAAATTGCAGATGAAACCTTCTCAATATTTTCTAATATTAGGATCTCTTCTTCGATTTTATTTATTTCACCAGGTATTAATTTACAATCTTCTAACTCTGCTAATTGATATTGCAAAAAATCTAACTCTGAATCTGATATGCTTCCTGAGTTTTGAATTAATGCTAACTCTGTATGAAGTTGATTATACTTTTTGAATTCTTTTTGGTACTTAACCAGAAGTTTTTCTGATTTGGCTAATTTATCAATTAAAGTAAATTGAGAGATTTCATCCTTTAACAATATTGCTTGGTTTTGAGCATGGATATCAATTATTTGACTCCCAAATTCCACAAGTACATTGAGTAATACTGGAGTATCATTGATAAAAGCTCTGCTTTTTCCATCAGGATTTAATTCTCTCCTCACTACTGTTAATTCCTGGATATCAAGATTATGCTTATTAAAGAAATTAGATTTTGATTCATTAACATCAAAAAATCCTTCTATTATAGTTTTAGAAGTATCCTTATTTACTGATATTCTTTCAACTCTTTTTCCTAAGAGCAGTGTGAGAGCATCCAGCATAATTGATTTTCCAGACCCTGTATCTCCAGAGATTACCGTAAATCCTTTAGTAAAGTCAATACTTACATCTTTTAGTAATGCATAATTTTTGATTTGGAGGCTTTTTATCATCTTACCTGCCTGCCTCCTCTTCTGCAGAGATTGATTGATATTTAGTAGAATTTGAAGGATCTATTTCTACAAGTGTTTTTATAATTCTAGCCTGTTCATTTGGAAACGCTTCCGAGTATATATTCACTATTTCATCTGCCTTAGCATCAAAAAATATCTTTAGTAGTAGAGCTGATGAGTTACGACGATAAATTCTTTTAAGGCTCTCAATAGCCTCTGTAATCTCATATCTAGAATCTTCAGGCTCATTTGCCAATTCATCTAATCCTAACCTATGGAAACGATATAAAACAAGATTAAAATCTGAATATCTAGAATCTAATAAATCATTTGCTAACCAGTAGCGATTCTTATCACTCTCAAATGCCTTCCACCCTTGTTCGGGTGTATTCTGAGCATTATTCACTATTTTTTGTGCGATATTAAAATATTCATTCCCTCCTTCTTCAGAGAAGGAAGCAAAATCTAAACCAATAATAATATTAATATAAAAAGCTAATACAGATGTTAAATTTGACAAATGTGTTGCATTAGAAAATTCTAAAGATTGATATTCTAGATATTTAAATCTAAAATTGTTGTCTAAATAATTAAACAATGTGGATTTATAAGAAGTGCCATAAATAGGTCTGGTACTTTGAATTTGTATAGACCCTTCATATTCATCATTAGAGATCTTCTTATTAATATTAATCATTATTGTACATTCAATACGCTCCTCGCTTTCAACCTTTGTAGATGTCCATATATTATTATTTATAAATTCATAGATTGCAGTTTGCATTGTCTGGAAAACTTTTCTGTCACTTGTTTGGATCTGAGATGAATTAACACGCACATTACATAATAATTCTTGCGTGTAACCTGTCAAGTTATATATTAGCATTATAAGAATGATTACAAGTCTTCTCATTTTCTTTTCTCTAGTATATTAGCGACAATATCTTTAGCAACTTCTGATTTGTCTTTTAAATTAAAATCAGCGATATTGTTTGCATTGTCAATAATAGTAATCTTATTAGTTTTATGATTAAATCCGGCACCTTTATTTTTCAATGAATTTAAAACAATCATATCCAAATTCTTTTGTTGTAGTTTCTTTTTCGCATTTATTAGTTCACTTTCAGTCTCTAGTGCAAATCCAACAACAAATTGATTATCTCTTTTTTTAGATGCTATTTCATGTAATATATCTTTTGTTCGCAATAGTGAGATTGTTATTTCTTTATCTGATTTCTTTATCTTTTCTTTAGAGATATTCTTCGGCGTATAATCAGCTACAGCTGCTGTAAGAATTGATATATCTGATTCTTTGAATAGACTATTTACTTTCTCAAGCATTTGATTAGCAGAAATAACTTTATGCACACTAATATTTGGATGATTGACATCAAGATGAGTGGGGCCTATCACAAGTTTTACTTTCGCTCCATTATTTGCACATTCTAGAGCTAATGCAATTCCCATTCTTCCAGAAGAACGATTTCCTATAAATCTTACTGGATCAATTGCTTCCTGTGTTGGTCCAGCAGTAATCAATACTTCTACATTTGACATTGGTAGGTTCTTTGCTAAATCTACATTAATATGTTCAACAATTTCTACTGGTTCAGCCATTCTACCTTCACCAACTAAACCACTAGCAAGTTCCCCAAATCCAGAAGGAATCAGATTATTGCCAAATGATTGTAATTTCTTAATATTATTAGATGTGGATGGATGTTTATACATATCTAAGTCCATAGCTGGAGCAAAGTAAACTGGACATTTTGCAGATAAATAAGTTGCTAACAGTAGATTGTCACACTCTCCATTTGACATCTTAGCCATTGTATTAGAAGTAACTGGAGCAATAACCATAATATCTGCCCATAAACCTAATTCAACATGATTATTCCATTCTTCATTTTCTGTATTAATTATCTTTGAAGGAACAGGGTTTTCAGACAAAGTAGCAAGTGTTAAAGAAGAAACAAAAGCTAAAGAAGCTTCAGTTTGTATTACTTTCACGGAAGCTCCTGACTTTTTAAACAGACGTACAAGCTCTGCTGCTTTATAAGCAGCAATACTTCCTGTCACACCAATAAGTACTTTTTTGTCTTTAAGCATTTAGATTTCATTCTTCATCATCAGATTCATTCTGTTCTCTAATATAAAGTTCATCATTTAGTAATTCCTTTACCGCAATTGCCCAAGGTTTTGGTAGTCCCTCATAGAATTTAGATACAGCAATCTGTTCTTTATTTTCAAAAACTTCATCAAGTTGATCTTGTGAGATTGCAAATTCATCTAACTTTTCCATCAACTCCTTCTTCATCTTTTCATTTAATTGTGAAGATCTTTTTGCTATTATTGTAACAGCCTTAAAGATATTTTCAACCTTCTCATTAAATTTACTAACATCTCTAGTGATTGTTGTCTTTTCTGCACCGGTATTTTTAAATTTCATCTTGATTTTCTTTTAATTTATTTAAGGTTTTTTTTGTTTTGTTATAAGTAGCCTCTAATTCTTTTAGATAGTTACTGTTAGGATAATTATCTTTAAAATGAGAGTATGCTTCTAATGTTCCTTTAAGTCTCTCCTGGATTTTAGTACTGATACTATTGATAGCAAGTAGATATGTAGATTTTACAATTAGAAAATGTGCCTCCTCTCTATTGTTGAAAGATGGAAAGTCAACAAGAACATTGTTTAAGGCAATGATTGCAGATTTAAAATTTGAAGTGATATAATACTGCTTAGCATTATTAAATGCTTTAGAAGCAAGTCTATCTCTTAGCTCATCAATTAGATTGTTACATGTTTCAACCCTTTCACTTTGTGGGTATGTATCCGTAAATGATTGAAGTGCTTTAATAGCTCGATATGTATTTGTAGCATCTAGAGAGAATACTGGAGCCTCATTATAATAACAATATGCAGCCATATAGGCACATTCTTCCGTATGTTTACTATTAGGAAAGTTTATAGTGTAGTTTTTAAATAAATATGCTGCTATTAGATTATCGCCTGTAGAATAATTGCAATATGCATAGTAAAAGTTAACTTCCTGAATCTTGCTAGTTCCTTTTAATACTGTTGAGAGTTCTTTAAACAATGGCATAGCTCTATTATAATCATTATCATTATAATATGTTATAGCTTGATTATATTTATAATTATAGTCATTACTCTTTAATACTTTCTGATATTTCCCGCAAGAGTTAAGCAGTGTTATTATTATTAATATTTGTATTAGATTTCTCATTGGTATTCTAAATCATGACAAAGATAAATGGTCTGCATGGATAATCCTAAATTATTTTTATATCTAGTAAACCGTACTATTCTGAATTTATTGCCTTAGTATGGAGGTAATTTTTCTGCTCATTGGATCTGTGGTAGAATAAAAGTATTCAATAAGATCTCCATTTTTTCCTACAATATATTTTTGGAAATTCCATTTTACTGTAGAATTAGTGTTACCATTTAATTTCTTGTCTGTTAACCATTGATAGAGCATGTGTTGCTTGTCTCCTTTTACATTGATCTTTTCTGTTAGCAGGAAGCTGACTCCATATTGTTGAGCACAGAATTGCTTTATCTCTTTCTCTGTTCCTGGCTCTTGACCTCCAAATTGATTGCAAGGCACACCAATGACAACTAGATTTTCTTTATATCCTTGATGTAGTTGTTCTAAACCTTCATATTGTTTTGTAAAACCACACTTTGAGGCAACATTTACAAAAAGAAGGAACTTTCCTCTAAACTGATTTAAATCGAGTGGATCTCCATTAATAGTATTAATTTTTATATTATAAATTGATTTCTGTGATTGCGCAGTGAAAGTAAATAAACACATTATAAATACTAGTATTTTATTCATAACAATAAACGTTTCAATTTGTTCTTTATTTTACTACTTGCTTCAATAAGAGGAAGCCGTACATAAGCTTCGCAGATCCCTAATTTATGTAGACATGCTTTTATACCAACAGGATTGCCTTCAGAATATATAGGGTCATATAGGCTATATAATTTGTAGTGGATCTCATTAGCTAGTTCTTGTTCTCCAGATATAGCAAAGTTAATCATATTAGAAAATTGTTTAGGATAGGATTGGCATATTACAGATATTGCTCCTTCTGCTCCCATATAGATCATAGGTAGTGTTAATCCGTCATCTCCAGAAAGAACTAAAAAATCATTAGATTTATTTTGTAAAATTTTCATAATTTGATCCATATCTCCAGAAGCTTCTTTTATTGCAACTATATTCTTAAAGTTGGCGGATAGTCGGAGTGTAGTTTCAGCAGATATATTGCTCGCAGTTCTTCCAGGTACGTTGTATAATATTATTGGCAATGAGGTTGATTCTGCTATTATTTTATAATGCTGATAAATTCCTTCCTGGGTAGGCTTGTTGTATGCTGGCGATACAGAGAGGATGGCATCAATTCCTTTTGTATATTCAGAGTTAATTTCATTGATTACTTGCGATGTGTTATTACCTCCAACACCTAAAACAATTGGCAGTCTTCTATCGTTTATTTGCTTACAAAAATTAATTATTTGGGTTCTTTCTTTTTTTGAAACTGTTGCATTCTCAGCAGTAGTTCCCATTAGAACTAAATAATCAACACCTCCTTCAATAACATGAAGTAATAAGTTTTCTAATCCTTTATAATCTATTGATCTATCTTTATTAAAAGGAGTTACTAGAGCAACACCAGAGCCTTTGATTCTATCCATCTGTATTATTAATTAGATTAATATAGTGTTTGATTTCATGCATTAATTTTTTAATGCTTTTATCTTTTTTTAAAGATATCATTAGATCATAAATCTCATAATCCTCCTCATATATTCCTATCTTAAAACGTGCAATTGAACTAGCTACCAGATATTTTATTGGAATAACACTACTGTCACATAGATTAATAAGGATGTCATGTTCTTTTTTAATAAAATTATCAATAATATAATTTTGTGGTTTATAATACCAGTTCAGATCTTTCTTGTAGAAAAAGTCGTATTGTAATTTTGGTACATGACAGTAAGATAATTCCTTGGCATTTACATAGCCAAGTGCCTTTACCTCTTTCTTTAGATCAAAAAAGTAAGAAACAAATGGTTGTATTGTTTTTATTTGCGTCTCTGATGTTGCTTCATATAAAATACCAATACTCTTTGCTTTTTGCAAATTGCATACCTGTTTAATTCTATTGTTTGTTTTGAGTTCTCTTTGAAAAACCCATCTCCCAACTTTTTGTTTAAAATCTTCAATAGTTTGCATTAATCCAATTTTGCTAAGAATTCTTTTTCATTTAGTATTGAAACACCTAGATCTTGCGCTTTTTGTTTTTTACTTGGCCCCATATTTTCTCCTGCTAACACAAAAGTAGTTTTTTTACTTATAGAAGCTGTGTTTTTCCCTCCATGTTTTTCAATAATTTTTTTTAATTCACTTCTGCTATAGTATTCAAAGACTCCAGAGACAACAATATATTCTCCTCGTAGTTTGTTGGAAATATTCCTGTTTTCTTTTTCAGTTAAAAAACAAAGACCATGATGTTTTAGCTTATGTATTAGAGTTCTGTTCTTGTCTTTAGAAAAATAATTTATTATTGATTCTGCTATTGTACTCCCAATTTCATCAACACTTATTAAATCTTCAACCTGTACACTCATTAACTTTTCAATAGAAACAAAATATTTAGTTAATTTCTTAGAGACTGTTTCTCCTACATGCCTTATACCTAAAGCAAATAGAACTCTTTCAAAAGATATTTTCTTACTTTCTTCTATGCCTTTAATAATGTTTTCAGCCCATTTCCTACCATCTTTTTTAAGAGGCAGCAAATCTTCAACTCTTAGCGAATATAGATCGCTAACATTTAATACAATGTTTTCTTTAATTAAAAGTTCTATAGTTTCTATCCCTAAGCTATCAATGTCCATCGCTTTTCTAGATATAAAATGCTCAAATCCTCCAATGATTTGTGGCAAACATTCCACATGATTAGGACAATAATGTTTTGCATCTCCATCTTTTCGTATTAATGGAGTATTACAGGAAGGGCAATATTTAATATATGTAGTAGGGTAAGAGTCTAAAGTTCTATCCTTTATTTCAACAGCAACTACTTTGGGGATAATCTCCCCTCCTTTTTCGACATATACAGTATCTCCCTCTCTAATGTCCAGTTTTGCAATTTGGTCTGCATTGTGCAGTGAAGCCCTCTTAACTGTTGTGCCAGCCAGAAAAACAGCCTCTAAATTAGCTACTGGAGTGATAGCTCCTGTTCTCCCAACTTGATAGGTTATTTTTCTTAACTTAGTGGAAACTTGTTCTGCTTTAAATTTATAAGAAATTGCCCATCTCGGAGACTTAGCTGTAAAGCCCAATTCTTCTTGCATGTCAACATTATCTACTTTGACAACAATACCATCAATCTCGAAGGGTAGCTTATGACGTTTTTTGTCCCATTTTTCAACAAAATTCAAGACCCCATTAATACTGTCAAAACGTTCAATTTCTGTAGGAACTTGAAACCCCCATCTCCTTGCCCTTTCCAAGTTGTCAATATGACTATTTGTAGGGATTTTATCTGATATAACATAATATAAGAAGCAGTCTAAAGGACGTTTGGCAGTTTCCTTAGAATCTAATAACTTTAAACTACCAGATGCTGTATTTCTAGGGTTAGCATATGGCTCTAGACCATTCCTTATTCTTAATTTATTCATATTTTTAAAATCTGAAATATGAAGAAAGATCTCTCCTCTAATTTCAAATTCATCTGGAAATGTTCCTTTTAATGCTAATGGAATACTCTTTATTGTCTTAACATTTAGCAACACATCATCTCCTTTTACTCCATCTCCTCTTGTTAGCGCTTGTATTAGTCTTCCGTTTTTATAAGTTAAACTAATAGAAACCCCATCATATTTTAGTTCACAAACATACTTTATTGGGTGGTCAATAAGCTTCTTCAATCGATTGTCAAATTCAATTAACTCTTGCTCAGAATAAGTGTTTCCTAAAGATAACATCTTATATTTGTGAGAAACAGACTTAAACCCATCAAGGACTCTACCTCCTACCCTCTGCGTTGGAGAATTACTATCAATATGTTCTGGATATTTCTTTTCTAAATCCTGAAGGTTTTTTAATAATAAATCAAATTCAAAATCAGAAACTGTAGGGCTGTCTAGGACATAATATCTATGATTATGCCCTGCAATTTCTTTTCTTAAAAGATCTATTCTTTCTTTTACATTCATTTTTGATAAGGAAGGTGTGAATCATGTAAAATTATTTTAAGACTTCCATTAATTTTCTTCAATACAATAGTGTACTCAACTTTTAGATCCTCCTGATTCTTAATGCCAAAAAGATAATTTCCCATACAAATTGCACAATCTTGCATTATTTTAATTCCAATATTCTCCCATCTAACACTATTCCATCCTTTTATAGCAAAACCAGAATCTTCAGAATATTTAGAATTATGGCCAATAAAATATGATAATGCTGAAACAGTATCCAATCGAAACTGAGTATCCGATGCTAGAGTAGGCTTAAAAAATGCTATTTCTGATTCATAAGAATATAACTGGGCTATAAATTCTTTTGCTTCTAAATGATAATCACCCTTTTCCTTAAATGTATTGCTTATGCTAATAATACCATCACCCCACATTTTCTGAAACTCTAGAACCTCCTCTTTTTTTATCATGTTTTAAATATTTTAGTTCAAAAATAATTATTTCCAAATAGCTTTTATCATTCTATCTCTATCGTTTATATCTTTTTTCAACTCAATATCAACAAAATGAGAAGATGTTAATAGGCTAATTATCTCATTTGCATAATTTTCGTTAATCTCAAAAAATAGCCCCCCCCCTTTTAATAGTGAATTAGTAGCGATATTTATAATATGTTGATAAAAAATTAGTGGATTTTTATCAGAAACAAAAAGAGCTAGGTGAGGTTCATGTTCCAAAATATTTTTCTGAAGATGTTTTTTTTCAGAGTTTAAAATATAAGGAGGATTGCTTACTATTAGATCAGTCTTAGGTAAATATTTCGCGCTGAGGATATCTTGCTGTATAAAATTTATACTAACATTATTTAAAGATGCATTATAATTCGCTACTTTTAAGGACTGACTAGAAATATCAATTGCAGTAATATTTGCATTTGAATTTTTTGCTAAAGCAATAGCAATACAACCGCTTCCTGTTCCAATATCTATTGCAGATGTGAATTTTCCTTCTAATATCCAATCTATTAGGCTCTCCGTTTCTTGTCTAGGTATAAGTGTGTGTTTATTTACTTGCAATTTTAAACCATAAAAGTATGTTTCATTAAGAATATATTGTAATGGTTTGTTTGTTTTTAATTGATCAATAATTTTTTCTAATTTATTTGAAATATTCTTATTGATATTTTTATTAATATTAAGAATACAATCTGAACGATTATAATCTAAAAGATATTCAATAGATAGATATGCCCAACTAATTACTTCCCTCTTCTCAAATAGGGGGGATAATTCTTTTTTGAAATAAGGAATAATATCACCAATCTTTTGCATATTGCAAATGTATTCAATTTAGTACTTTTGATGCATGAAAAAAGAAGAGTTTTATATGCGTAGATGTTTGGATTTGGCCTATAAAGGAATTGGCAATGTATCTGCTAATCCTATGGTAGGCAGTGTTATTGTCTATAACGATGAGATTATTGGAGAAGGTTATCATGAAAGATATGGGGCAAATCATGCAGAAGTGAATGCAATTGCGAATGTAACTGACAAGAGTCTTCTTCGTAAGTCTACATTGTATGTGAATCTAGAGCCTTGCGCTCATTTTGGAAAAACTCCACCATGTTCTGATTTAATACTTAAGTATAAAATACCTAAAGTTGTTATTGGATCTATAGATGTTTTTTCAAAAGTTTCTGGAAGGGGAATTGAAATGATGCGAAATGCTGGTGTAGAGGTGGTATTAGGATTATTAGAAGATGAAAGTATAAGGTTAAATAAAAGATTCTTTTGTTTTCATAAAAATAAGAGGCCATATATTATTCTCAAATGGGCTAAAAGTAAAGATGATTTTATTGCCCCGCAGAATCAAAATGATTCGTTTTGGATGACTTCAGATGAATCTAAGGAGTTAGTACATAAATGGAGGGCCTATGAGGACGCTATTTTAATTGGTAGGATTACAGCAGAAAAAGACAACCCTAATTTAACGGTTAGAAAAATAACAGGAAACAACCCGATACGCATTGTGATTGATAGAAGACTAAAATTACCGAAAGAATTAAATTTATTTAATAATGAAGCTAAAACCATCATATTTAACGCTTCTAAATCTGATAAAAAAATTTCCAATGAATGGATTAGAGTTGATTTTAAACGTTTGATAAAGAACATTTTAATGGAATTATATAAAATGCATATTCAGTCTGTTATTATTGAGGGTGGAGCAATAACTTTACAGACTTTTATTAATGAGGGGATTTGGGATGAAGCACGTATCTTTACGACCAAAACAGATCTCAATTCTGGCACTAGATCTCCTAAATTAAAAGGAAAAGCAATTCAAAGGCAAATAATCGGAACTGACAATCTAGAAGTAATAAAGAATGCATAATATAATTTATACAATACTATTATTTAATATTCTAATTGTTGTATTTAAGATGTTTCAAAAATATAAGGTTGACAATTTGCAGGCATTAATTGTAAATTACTTTACTGCAGCAATTTGTTCATATTTTTTGATAGGACATAGTTTTACATTTAATCATATACTTGAATCTGACTGGTTGTATCACGCTATTATTATTGGAACTCTATTTATTATAGTATTTAATTTCTTCTCACTTGGCATACAACATGTTGGAATTTCTGTTACAACGGTAGCAAATAAGATGTCATTAATTATTCCTGTTTGTGCAGCATTTATATTGTATCCAGCAAAGGATAGTATTACATTAATAAAGATAGTTGCATTTTTCTTAGCTTTTGTAGGTATCTATTTGTCTTCCACACAAGACGGAAAAATAACTTTTAATAAAAAATATCTTTGGCTAATTATCTTGGTATTTCTTGGTCAAGGTATTTCAGATTCTATTTTTAATGATTTTGCACAAAGATTTAGTAATGTTCTGAAGAATGAAAGTTATTTATTTTTTATGACACTATTTTTAATGGCAAGTATTAGTGGAATTCTTATCTATTTAGGCAGATCTATTAAGACAAGAAGTAATTTACAACTTAGAAGTGTTTTTTGGGGAATAGTTTTTGGTATTCCTAATTTCTTTTCCTTGGTTTTTTTTTTAAAAGCATTAGAAGATCCAAACATCTTAAGTTCTGAGGTATTTCCGTTAGTTAGCATGGGAGTCGTAATTTCATCTTCACTAATCGGTCTATTTGTTTTTAAAGAAAAACTTACTGCAAATAATTGGCTCGGAATCCTATTCTCCATTTTTGCTATTTATTTATTTTCTTATTAATGCTTCTAAACGAATATAAAGAAATACAATATAAAAAAAAAGGCATTTACAAGGAAAGGGGCAGTAAATTTATCTCTTACGCTTTTCCTGTTTATTCTGAACAGCAAATAAAAAAAAGACTAGAAGAAGTTAGGAGAAAAGAATATGCAGCACGACATCATTGTTATGCTTATATTTTACATCCTGACAAATCAGCTCAAAGAACAAATGATGATGGAGAGCCATCTTCTACTGCTGGAAAACCTATCTTAGGACAGATACTTTCGAATGACCTGACAAACATCCTAATTGTAGTGTCTAGATATTTTGGAGGCACTAAATTGGGAATCCCCGGCTTGATAAATGCGTATAAGAGTGCAGCATCTGATGCAATATCTAGAACTAAGATTATCACTAGGACTATGAAGGAATATTATGAAGTCAACTTTATTTATAATCAAATGAATGATGTCATGCGTATTATAAAAAAATATAATCTTGAAACTATAAGCACTAATTTTGAAATAGAATGCAAGCTTGTTTTTAAAGTTGAAAAAAACAAATCAGACTTAATACTTAATGCCTTTAAAAATATATATAATTTAAAAATAATACATCTTAAAACTAACAAATGAAATTACTTAAAAAAATGTGTGGAATTCATGCGCCATCAGGAGAGGAATATCCAATGACTCAGTTCTTATTAGACTATATTCAAAGCAATCAAGGGAAATGGAAAGTAACTCCTACCATTCACGCTGGAGAGGGATTTCAAGATAATATAATTATGGTATTTGGAAAAAAACCAAAAACAGCAATTTTTGCACACATGGATTCAATTGGCTTTACTGTAAAGTATAATAATGAAATTATAAAAATTGGAGGACCTACTAATACTGAAGGCATTACTTTAGTAGGATCTGACTCAAAAGGTAAGATTGAGGGTAAGCTTTTCAAAAAAAGTGTAAATAATCAAGCAAAGATGTTTGTTGATTGTAATCGTTCAATAGATAGAGGGACTTCTCTTACATTTAAAGCTAATTTCAAAGAAGATGATGAGTTTGTAGAATGTTGCTATATGGATAATCGACTTGGGGTTTGGAATGCACTAGAAGTTGCTAAAACACTTGAAAATGGAATAATTGTATTTTCATCTTGGGAGGAGCATGGAGGCGGCTCTACAGGCTATCTAGGAAAGTTTATTTATGAGCAATATAAAGTCAGGCAGGCTTTAATATCAGATATAACTTGGGTTACTGATGGAATAGAACATGGCAAAGGTTGTGTTATCTCACTGCGAGATAGTGGAATACCAAGGAGATTATTTGTAAATCAGATCTTAAATATTGTAAAAAAATCGGGAATTCCCTTTCAATTAGAAGTAGAAGGTTCTGGCGGATCTGATGGTAATGAATTGCAAAAAAGTCATTATCCTTGGGATTGGTGTTTTGTAGGTGCTCCTGAAGACAATGTTCATTCACCAAATGAGAAAGTACATAAAAAAGATATTTATTCTATGGTTAAGATCTACCAAGAGCTATTGAAAAAACTTTAAAATACCTTTCTCACTACTTTTTATACCCTCCTCCTTCATTCTAGTTGTTAAAAAATAAATATTCCATACTAATATTAATATAAAATAAACAATCTCAAATACTCCATAGGATTTAAATGGCAATAGTAATAACAGTGAGAACAACATTGCTAGACCTATAAAGATAGAAATTGCTCCTGATCTTAACGAACTAAATGATCGGAAAAGCCCAAACAAGAAGACAAAAAGATTATACGAGAAGAAGAAAGTAAATGCGGGTATCTTATGCAACATCTCATAGTCCATTGATATAGTAGCTGTGAAAAATAATGAGAAAGATGATACAATTAATAATACCTTTAGAGGGTAGCGATACTGTTTCTCTTTAAAATAGTACCGTAACGCTGTATATGCATTTAGAAAAATACCCATAGATAGAAATGCTAAACTAGAATTCCATAACAACCAAGTTGGTTCCTGTATACCAAAATCAGAAAGAGGCTTTTCCATGGGATTAAAACCAGGTCGTAGATACCAGCAATATATTGGAGAAAAAACACCAAGTAAAATACAAAAAATCAGATAAATTCTTCTTAAGAATTTTACTTGAATGTATTTCATTAATAGAAATTTATATCTCGAATAGCTCCATTACAAATAATAGTGTCTATGAATGTTGATAGTGCAAGATTATATTTATAGATAGTGTTTGGTGTATTATCATCATTAATATATAGCATCTCATAATACACTGTTGTACTATCATTTATAGCAAAAGACTCCACATTTGTTTTTATAACACTAGAGTTAGAAGTAATTATTTGATTTGTATTTAGAGTATTCACATTTAATGAATAGACCCCCCCTGTTGCCGTAAAATAGCAGATACTATTGTCATAATTGCCAGTTAAATTTTGTGCATTATATATTCCTGAAAGATTATTTGTGCTATATACCTCGTTGCTATATTGATTTATATAAGAAATTGAAGATTCAGTATTATTTATTGAGTTATTAACATCATAGATACCCTTACACAGTACCTTTAAAGCCCCATTATTGGTAATTACTGCCGAATTAGGATTATTACCAAGAGTGAGATTGGCTTCAAAATCTGCTAATGGAACAAGATTATCCCTATATTTAATTACGATAGCAGTAGAATCTTTCGCAAACCCATCTCCCCCTCCATTAAGAACAAATGATTTATATGAATTACTCATAATAAAAGTTGGTTTCGTGCTATCCCCTGTTTCAATATCAGTAGTTATCTCCAGTCTTTCTACATCAACTACCTTTACTCTAGAATCATATCTGTCAACTACAAAAAGACGGTTGTTAGGACTAATAAAATCAAAATCAACCGGATTGATAAAGTTAGAAACCATACCGCTTTCAGCAAATGTTTTTACATCTACTATAGTAATATAATCCTGTGCCAGAATATAGGCTTCATTATCCTTGAATTTAATTTTCTTTGGATTGTTAATAGTAGTATTATTAACTGTTGTATAAATATTGTTTTCAATTTCTGCTAAAGGATCCTGATTGTCGAAAAAACTAACTCCATTATCAGTTAGAATGTACATGCCTATACCATAATTTTCTGGAATGACAGGTGATTCTGCATCTTCTTTGCATGAAGATATAAGAAATATAGTAATTAACAAGCAATTAAATAATCTCATGTTTTATTTTTTTGTAAAGGTAAAAAAACGCAAGTAAATACTACCTCCTTTGGATTCTAAATAATGTAAAAAAATAAAGAAATAATTATTTGCTTATAAACAACTGTTTTCGATTTTTTATATAGATCCCACTCATATCTATTAATTGATCAGAATTTATCTTTCTCCCAAGTATATCATAATATTGATTGATACTTTGATGATAGTTATCTAAATTCTGTTCAGATATTGCCGTATTAGTGCTTCTAGTATCAAAAACAATCTTTCCTGGAGACACCCCACATATAAAAGAAGAAATTAATGAGTTATTAACGTCATATATATTAATATTTCCAGAAGATACATAGTCGGTTTTACTTGCGTAAAGTAAGTTGTTAGTAAAATCATAAGACAAATTATAAAAACCCTGATTAATAGGTAGCGGAGTTCCTGTATTAGGTAATAATGAGAGGTCCCACTCTTGTAGAATTGTATCGCCAGATATTTGGTAGTTAATTTTATTTCCTCTTAGACAAGATGTTCCACAACCTGTAGGAGCAGATAGGTTGATAGTAGTCACAGAATTTGTTAATAAACCTAATTGAGAGATAGAAGATCCAGACCAGTCTTTATTATTAATAGTATAAATATAATCCCCCTTCTGCACCATATTATCTGGATTAATGCCATCTGAGCCTAAGTCTACTTCATTTATATAACTGAAAGTATTAAGATCCATTACCCCAATGATTCCTTTCTCATTCCCCCATTCATATGCATTATTGATTGCAATATAAAGTTTATCATTACTAACAATCAAGTTTTGAGTTGACCATTTAGGTCCTGCCACAGTATCTAATTCTATATATAAACTCAGGTCTGAAGTGTTAAATACCTGCAGATAAGAATTAAAGAATATTGGAGAAAAGGTTATATTATCATAATCTCCTCTGCTAACAATAATTTTATCATCCCAAACAGCTATATTTCGGATGCCATCTACTTCTTGGGAGGCAATCAAATTATAGCTATTTTTTTCATATTTATATAGCATATTGTCTGCTGCTACATAAAAATAATTATCATCAACAACAAGATCAGAAGTAAATCTTGCGTTGTGCAAAGTATCAATATTTGTATAAATGCCTGTACCAGGAATATATGCGCCTATAGTAGGGGGAATAACTGATTGATTTAAGGTATAGTCAAAATACCCCTCATTAAGAATGAGAACTTGGTGAACATACTCTTGTGAACTTGCGCTAAATAATTGTAGCAAAAGTATAATCAGTAGAAATTTTTTCATGTTTTTTTTTTTTTTTATTAATATAATATGTTAAAAATAAATCAGATAACTATACTTTCTCCAGAGTATATCTATCATATTATAAATCAGTAGGTTTTCTGGCTTATCTCCTTTGAATTGGCCTTCCCGTCATTCCAGTGGCACATGTGGTATCCAAAATTTACGAGTTTTACAGCTTCTGGTAAAGCTGAGGTTTTACACCTCATTCCCTTAAACACTATATTTTCTATTTAGTGAACTAAAATACAGGGCAAATCTACATAATCAGGAATCTAATGGCAATTATATATAATCTATATTTATTGACAAGTTTTTAACAATGAGTTTGCTTTTTGGGTTGCTTGTGCAGATTACTTGCTTGCAAAAATAGATTCGGTGAGCGCTAGTGCCTTATCTAGCTCTAATTTGTCTAAAGACAAAGAGTTTCTGAAATAATGAACAAGATTTTCAGTTGGCATATTTCCTACTAATTTATTGTCTGCCATAGGACAACCTCCATATCCTTTTAAGGCGGAATCAAAACGTCTGCAGCCATTTTGGTAAGCTGCATCAATTTTTTCTTTCCAAGCGTTACTTGTGGTATGAAAATGGACTCCAAATTCTATTTCAGGATAATCATGTGTTACAGCATTAAAAACAGAAGTGATATTCTGCCGATTAGAGGTTCCAATGGTGTCAGACAGAGCAATCGTGCTAATTTCCATACTATGTAATTTGCCAACTAACTCTGACACTATATCAGTGTGATACAACTCTCCATAGGGATTGCCAAAAGCCATAGATAAGTAGACAACTAATTCTTTATTATGTCTTTTTGACAAATTCTGTATCTCCTCTACGTTATTAAGTGCTTGAATAACACTTTTATTTGTGTTCCTTTCTTGGAATTCTTCAGAAACTGAAAGCGGAAAACCTAAATAATGTATCTGCTGAAAAGCACATGCATCATCAGCGCCTCTTAAATTTGCAATAATTGCTAATAATTTACTTGATGATCTAGTTAAATCTAAACCATTTAGAACGCTAGCAGTATCTTTTAATTGAGGAATCACTTTTGGAGAAACAAAGCTGCCAAAATCTATTGTGTCAAAACCAACTTTTAGTAATTGATTAAGGTATTTGATTTTCAAATCAGTAGGAATAAATTTAAGAATTCCTTGCATTGCATCTCTAGGGCATTCTATTATTTTCATCTTTTAAGAATAGATCTATTAATTTTTTTTATTAATTCTGGCCCCTCATAAACAAATCCAGTATACAGCTGAACTAAGGTAGCTCCCGCATCAATTTTCTCTATAGCATCCTCCGCAGAATGAATTCCCCCTACTCCAATTATTGGGAATGATTTATTTGACTTGTCTACGAGATACTTTATTACCTCTGTTGACCTGGATCTTAAAGGCCTGCCGCTTAAACCTCCTTTGCCAATGGCAATAAGCTTATTCTGATCAGTTTTGAGCGCATCCCTATCAATGGTTGTATTAGTTGCTATTACCCCATCAATTCTTGTGTTAGTTACAATTGATATAATATCATCTAGTTGATTATCTGTTAAATCTGGAGCAATCTTTAATAATATTGGCTTTCTACGATCTTTTAAAGCATTTAACTCTTGTAAGCTATTAAGTAATGCCGTAAGAGGTACTTTGTCTTGTAAATCACGCAAACCAGGAGTATTAGGAGAGCTGACATTTACAGCAAAATAATCTACATATGGAAATAATTTCTCAAAACATATTTTATAATCATTAACCGCCTGATCATTAGTTGTCAACTTATTCTTTCCAATATTTCCACCAATAATAACATCTGATTTCTTTCTTCTTAATCTAGATACTACTGCCTCAAGGCCTTCATTATTAAAGCCCATACGATTAATAAGGGCATTATCCTCTTTCAATCTAAATAATCTTGGTTGAGGATTGCCATCTTGTGCTAAAGGAGTAACGGTTCCAATCTCAATAAAACCAAAACCAAATGCAGCTAATTCATCAAATAGTTTAGCATCTTTATCAAATCCTGCTGCTAACCCAATAGGATTCTTAAACTTTAATCCGAAAACTTCTCGTTCTAATCTTGAGTCTCTAACGTTAAAGAGCAAGCTCCAAACCCATTTTTTGCCAGGTATTAATGATCCAAATTTTATTAATTTGAATGTTAAATGATGAATAAATTCAGAATCAAAAAGGAATAAAAAGAAACGTACTATTCTATACATCTGATTTTTTTATGCAAAAATAGAAAATGAAGTTAGAATTTAAGAATTTACTTCATCAAAAGAATGATCATCATAGAACACAACTACTTTACTTGCTTTTTTGGATTTTTTCACTTCATGATCACCCATTTTGGTAATCATATAACCAATTCCTGTTATTAACCAATTGGCATTTATACTACCATAAGTATATAAAAGCTTCTCTAAAAAATCAATTGATGGTTTGTTACGACCAGAAAGTATGTGTGATATAGCCGCACGACTCACACCAATATTATCAGCCAACACGGAAGGCTTTAGTCCCATTGATTTCATCCAATTCCTAAGTCTTTTATGCAATTATTCTATAGTTTACAATTGTAAACAACAAAGTTACAAATAAGTTTTTAAAATCATAATAACACTATTAATTATTTTATAATTATTTAAACTAGAACATCAAGTAAAGCGCTTAATAAATTGATTATTAATACAATATATTATCAATATCTTAAATTTTCAAAAATTAGTAAATAAAACTGATTTTATTGAATAAATTACATTTACATAAGGTAAATTATAGGCAAATAAAAATCTCTCTCCAACAATATTATATTTATTATTTAAGTGATTTTAATTTCAACCCAAAGTAGAACGACCTAGGCGTTGATGGTCCGTAAACAAAGTTGCTATCACGATTTTTTCCACTATCAAAATTACTTTGATAAGAATCTGATAAGTTCTTAATTCCAATACTATACTCAAAACCTACTCCTATTTTTTTATACTCTTGAATATAAGTAGCCTTTAAACCAATCACATTAAATACTTCAGAAGTCTTGTATTCATCGCCTGTTTGCTCAGGAGAACCTGCTAAATGAAGCAATTCCATTGTACCGGTATGCACTAAATTCATTGAAAAATTAAATTTTACAGAAGGTGAATAATTTATTGTCGTATAACCATATCTTGTCGGTGTTCTTAAAAACTCTGTCTTTGCTGGCAACATATCAGAATAATTTACTGCCTTATTATATAAAGATTTTTGCAATGTCAAGCCTGATTCCACTTGAATTCTTTGATAAAAATTAGCTCTAAACTCCATATTCAAACCCTTTACAATAGCTCCATCCCCATTTCTTTTCACAAACACCTCCCCAAACTCATCATCTCCAATTGGATCCTGATAAAAAGCATCAGCCAATCGAGTCAAAAAGCTTTCAAAAGTAAAGCCATAAATATAATACGACGTAGCTTTATCATAATTAACCGAGGCGCTTATACTATTCGACCTCTCCTCTTCCAAGTCATTCGCTAGCTTAATCATAGAAACCCCCCCTCCAGCAAATGCAATATGCAAATCAGAATCAAAGGACTGAGGCGCTCTAAAGCCTGTACTATAAGATAGTCTAAATTGAGTGTTATTCTTGAATTTACATAACAATGACATCCTTGGACTCATAATAATATTGTCCAATAAAGAATGCTTGTCAAACCTTGCGCCACTCAATAAATTAATATTCTTAGTTAAATTCCAATCCGATTGTACAAATACTCCGATTGTTCTAATCTTTTGATCAATTAAATAATCATAGGCAGAAATTTCATCTACAACATCATCCGAAACATATTCTGATCCTACAGTAAATATATTAGTGCCAATAAATTTGTCATACCGATGATTCAACTGAAATCCTAATTGCTTAGTTATATTCAAAGATGTTCCGTAAGGAGGATTTGCTAAATGATCAGCATCAGCAGAATCATTAACACCCGGCCTTACACCTGTATAATGTTCTCTTTTTGTTTGCTGTCCGGCCAAATAAGAAATTAATGATGAAGCACCATCATTAAAGTTAAGCTGATAATCAATATTACCTAAAAAAATATCATGCATTCTTTCTTCGGCTTGTAATGCAAAATGTGCTGCACCAGTAAGCATTTCACCACCATATCTATACTCATGTAGACTGCCCATATTAATTTCTAACTTTTGATTTGCGCTAGGCAAAATAAAAAGACTTGCCCCGAAAGTATTATCCTTAAGCAAAGGTAACTCTGAATAATTATCATCATTATAATCAAACCAATCTCTTTGCCTATTGTTAATATAGATTGTTGCTCCTGCACTTTTATTATCAGCAACAACAGTTGTATTACCATAAATAACCTTATTATCAGTAAGTTTATCAATAATGCCATAATCATACCCAAAGCTAAACTCATTTTGATCAGCCAATTTAGTAATTACATTTACAATACCACCGATTGCTGAAGAACCATAAAGCGAACTACCACCACCTCTAACAATCTCAATTCTATCAATCATATTTATTGGGATTTGTTCCATTCCATACAAACCTGTAAGCGGACTAAAAATTGGACGACCATTAATAAGGATTTGAGAATAACCTCCTGTCAAACCGTTCATCCTAAGCTGTGTATAATTACAAGTCTGACAATCCATTTCCACCCTTATGCCTGGCTGGAAATTTAGACCCTCAGCCAAATTACAAGCTTTAACATTTTCAAGCTGACGACTATCAATCACATTTACAATTACAGGCGATTCAGTTTTTCTCCTGAAAGTCCTAGTTCCCGTTACTACAACTTGATCTAAGCTGTAGACAGAAGCAGTTAAGTTAACATCTACAGTATTCATTCCTATTATAATATTAGCAGGCACCCTTTTTGTAATCATTCCAACAGATGATACAATAATATACTGATGCCCTATAGGAGAGTTGGATATCTCATAAATCCCATCTTCATTAGCCGAAACACCAATTTCAACTCCCTCTAAAACAATATTAGCAAAAGGAATAGCCACATTGTTAGAGGTTATTTTTCCTTTAATTGTTTGTGAAATTGCAGATATAGAATGAAAAAAAATGATAATAAATACTAGAATAGTGGTTTTTTTCATATTTATTTTTTTAGCTAAATTTTAAATACAAAAATACTTTATTTTTAGACTTATCTAAACTTTTATTTATGTTAATTTAATTATTACCTTTACCGCATGATAACTTTCACAGAAGAGAATTATTTAAAAGCTATTTTAGCTATTAGTTTAAAAACTGAGGGCAAGGTGTCTACTAATTCAATAGCAGCTGAAATAGGCACATCTGCTGCATCAGTATCTGATATGTTAAAGAAACTTCAAGATAAAAAACTAATTAAGTACAAAAAATATAAAGGAGTCTCTTTAAGCAAAAGAGGCGCTGAAAGAGCAGTAAACATATTAAGGAAACATAGACTCTGGGAAACATTTTTAGTTAATAACCTTGGATTTAATTGGGGAGAAGTGCATTATCTAGCAGAGCAATTAGAACACATAAAGTCAACAGAGTTAATAGACAAATTAGATGCCTTTTTAGAATATCCAGAATTTGACCCCCATGGAGAGGCCATCCCAACAAAAGACGGAAATATTGCCAACACTAACACTACTCCACTTAATGAGCTTCATAAAAAAACCAAAGGAAAAGTGATGGGTGTCACTTTGGATGAGAAAACATTTCTGGATTACCTAACTAAATTGAATATAAGTATCGGCACAGAAATTGAGATAATTGACATTATTAATTTTGACCAATCATTAAGCATCAAAATAAATAATATAAATCAACACATTAGTAATGATGTAGCAAAACATCTTTTAATTAAAATAAATGAGTAATGGAGGATCAACAATTATATAAATGGTTTGTAGAATTAGACCCAATCACACAAGCACTTTATGCAGGACTGCTAACCTGGGGATTAACTGCACTTGGGGCAGCACTAGTTTTTCTATTTAATTCTTCAAATCGAAAAGTACTAGATACAGCTCTTGGCTTCACTGGAGGCGTAATGATTGCTGCAAGCTTCTGGTCTCTTCTTTCACCTGCAATAGCATATGTTGAAATGCAGAATGAGATGAAATTAGGTAGCACTCCCGCATGGCTACCACCTGCAATTGGTTTCTTTTTAGGAGCTCTATTTCTATATATATTAGATAAAATCATTCCACACTTACATATTTTTGCTAAAAGAGAAGAGGCTGAAGGCGTGCCAACAAATTGGCGTAAGACCATCCTTTTAGTATTAGCTATTGCACTACACAATATACCCGAGGGGTTGGCTGTAGGAGTTGCTTTTGGAGCGCTAGCTAATCCAGAGCTATTAGGACTGGATAATAACTCAGTCTTTACAATAGGAAGTGCAATTGCCCTAGCTATTGGAATAGGTATTCAAAATTTTCCAGAAGGATTTGCTGTGTCTATGCCGTTAAGAAGAATGGGGTCAAGCAAATGGGAATCATGGAAATGGGGGCAGCTATCAGCTATTGTTGAGCCAATATTCGCAATAATAGGGGCTGCAATAGTAATGACAGTTTTACCAATACTGCCATATGCCTTAGCATTCGCTGCTGGAGCCATGATCTTTATTGTTGTAGAAGAAGTAATACCTGAAAGCCAGAGAGATGGAAATACAGATCTTGCCACTATGGGATTAATAGCAGGGTTTATTGTCATGATGTGCTTAGACGTAGGTTTAGGATAATAATATTAATATACATTGACTATATAATATTGTATAATTACTAAATTTGCCACATGTCCCCCAATATTAATATAAAAAATCGTAAAGCAAGTTTTGAATACCAATTCATATCTACTTTTATTACTGGGATTTCTCTGCTAGGAACAGAGATTAAATCAATCCGAAATAATAAAGCTAATATTTCTGATGCTCATTGTATTTTTATAGACAATGAATTATACGTGAAAAACTTACATATCTCAGAATATCCTAACGGAGGATATCTTAACCATGAGCCAAAAAGAGATCGTAAACTCCTATTAAATAGAAAGGAACTCAATAAGATATCAGGAAAAGTAAAAGAAAAAGGGAATTCAATAATTCCTATACGTTTGTTTATTAACGAAAAAGGTATGGCAAAACTAGAAATCGTCCTAGCTAAGGGAAAAAAGTTATATGACAAGAGAGAAAGCATAAAGCAAAAAGATCAAAAGAGAGAGATAAAAAAAACAGAAGATATTATATAAAATGAGAAAATATTTTATCCCTATACTAACTATAGTATGCTTGCTTAGCTGTAAAAAAGATGATATTAATACTATTAGCAATGCAACCTTACATTTTTCAACGGACACAGTAACCTTTGATACAATATTTGCATCTATTGGTTCAATTACAAAAACTTTAAAAGTCTATAATCGTAATGATTTTGATGTTACAAGTAATATTAGCCTTAGAGGACATTCTTCTGCACATTTTCGCATGAATATTGATGGTGCCCCAGGGAACAACCAGAGTAACATTAAAATACCAGCAGAAGATAGCATATTTATTTTCTTAGAAGTTACAATTGATCCTTCAAATCATTCCACACCCTACATTCTTGCTGATTCTCTAGTGTTTAATACTGGATCAATTCAACAGGATGTTGATATAGTAGCATGGGGACAAGATGCTTACTTTCATACCGCTAATACTTATTCAGATATAATTAACGACACTGATACCAAAAGATTTTATTATCATTTGCTAGATTGCTCTGAACCTTGGTCTAATGATAAGCCTCATGTTATTTATGGCTACGCCATTGTTGACCCAGGCCAAACTCTAATAGTAAATGAGGGCTGTCAAATATTCTTACATAAAAACTCGGGCATACTAGTAGGCAATCCATTTAGCGAATCTGTCGGAGGAAGCATTAGAATTCAAGGCACTTTAAACAATGAAGTAGTATTTCAAGGAGATAGATTAGACTCGTGGTACAAAGACATTCCTGGGCAATGGGATCGAATATGGCTCATGCCAGGAAGTATTGACAATCAAATTAATTATGCTATTATAAGAAATGGAAATATTGGGATACAAGTAGATACAGTTTATAATAACAACCCTACTGTGGTAATTAATAATACTATTATTGAAAATATGTCTAGCATTGGTATTCTAGGACAAGGAGCTAATATTAGGGCAAACAATACAATAGTTAAGAAATGTGGACAGTATTCCCTAGCCTGTAATATTGGTGGTAATTATAATTTTACACATTGTACATTTGCAAACTATTGGAATTATAATAATAGAAACACTCCATCCCTGCTACTAAACAACTATTATGAAGGCACAGATGGAAATCTTTATTTTAGAGATTTAGAGAGTGCAGATTTTACTAATTGTATTATTGATGGATCACTTTCTACAGAAATTAGCTTTCAGAACCAGCAGTCAGCATTATTTAATTACAATTTCAACCATTGTATGATCAAAATAACACCAGATATAGATACTAACAATATCAATGACATTAATACCCTTGTCAATCAAGATGTTAAATTTAAGGACCCTTATAATAATGACCTACACCTGACAGAAGGCTCTCCAGCAATTAATGCCGGCGATCCAGCTACTAATGGAAGCATAGATATTGAAGGAAACACAAGAGACAATGCTGATTTAGGAGCTTATGAATTTATCGAATAATTACCAATTCCTCAAAAATTCTATTGTATCTATTCCATCAGCATAATCCCAAAGACTTGGACACTGAGCATACCCAAAAGGTGTTTTCTTTTTAGAAATAATACATTGCAATTGATCTGCATTATCTTCGATAAAATGTTCTACTGTACTCATTTGATCATAATACTCATAATATAACATTGCCACTGGGGATTGTAATGACTTATCTTCCTTCATTAATAAGAAGCCATTTTCAATTAGTTGATTTTTCCCCATCAAAAAAACAGCCTTATTATAATCATAATTGTTTCGATATTTTTTATGTTCGATTATTTCCTTATGAGGATAGAACACATCAAATAATTTATTTAAATCATAGCCATTTTTTATAAATACTTTAGATATGTTTCGGCAACCTAAACCAAAATACGCAAAGACATCATCAGCCAACCCTTTTAATTGTAAATTAGACTCCGTCCCATCTATAATAGCGATTGATCTTTTATTTTTTCGAATTATCTGTTTCGTATTTTTAAAATAATATTGAAAATACTTTGCTGAATTATCACTTCCTGTAGCTATTACTGCATCAAATTTATTGTCCTTCAGATTATCAATAAAAGCTATTTTTCCGTAGAATGCAGGAGCTATATTTAACAACTCTTTAATAATCATCTTTAATAGCACATTGTCATTGTTTGACATTTTAATAATGACTCTATGACCTAAAATAAGAACAGAAAGAAAATCATGAAAACCAACTAGCGGGATATTACCAGCCATAACAACAAGAATATTTTTTGTTTTTTCTGATTGGGTAATGCTATAAGGAAGTAGCCATGATTTAATATTCTTCTCAGTCAGGAGCTTTTGCCATGCATTTACAGCTCTTTTTATGCTTCTCTGTGTAAACCAGGGATTCTTAATCTCTGCAAGCTGTAATTGATCAGCTGATAGCTTAAACACATCTTTTTCAAGATATTTTCCTAGTTTGGAAAAAGCTTGGATTCTTGTTTGCAAATTCATATTGACAAAAATACTAATAACAGAAGCTTAAAACTACAAACTATATATTATATTTGCGTGATGCATAAAATATACTTAATCCTTTTAATACTACTTAGTTGTGATATTTTTGCACAAAAAGGAAACAATAGATTAATAGCTGAATACGAAGACACATTAAAAGTAATGGCGTATAATATTATGAATGCAGATACTGAATCTGCAAGAAGATTAGCCAACGATGCTTTCATTACGAGTCTTACAGAAGTTCTTCATTATGAAAAATCTTTCAAATTCCCATTTGATTCATTAACAACAATAGCAAAAATCTCTCCTAAAGACCAAACATTTCGTATCTTTAATTGGCTTCTGAAGAAAGAAAATGGACTCTACGAATATTATGGCATAGTACATTACCATAATAAAAAGAAGAGTCGCTATGAAATCATTCCTCTAATTGATAAATCTGCACATATTCGTAATGCTGAACAAAAAGATCTAGATGCAAAGAATTGGTATGGGGGTATTTATTATCAAATTTCCCGATTCAAGAAGGCTAACAGAAAATATTACACCCTGCTTGCTTGGGATGGACATGACAACTATAGTACCAAAAAGATAATTGATATAATGTATTTCGCAGGAAATAATAAAATTAAATTTGGGCTACCTATCTTTAAAGAAGAACAGAAAGAAATTAAAAGAAGAGTAATTATTGAGTATAATGAGAGTACTAGTGTTAGCGTGAAATATCATAAAAAAGATAATAGAATAGTTTTTGACCACTTAGTGCCTATGCGGAAAGATTTAGATGGATTAGAGGAATACTATGTCTCTGATGGTACATTTGATGCTTTTGAATATAGGAATGGAAAATGGTGGCTACAAAAAGATATCGACATTAGGAACACAATAAAAACCCCTAAAATAAGGAAACCTAAAAGAGGATTGCTACCAAGATAGTGCTGACTTATTTTCCAACAACAAGAATCATTGCTGGATGTGATGAAGCAGGAAGAGGCTGTTTAGCGGGTCCAGTCGTTGCTGCAGCAGTCATTTTACCTAAGAATTTTCAGGATAATATTCTTAATGATAGTAAACTTTTATCACAAAAAAAAAGAGAGCAATTAGAAGTCATTATCAAAAGAGATGCAATCAGCTGGGCAATAGGCGTAGTTTGTGCAGCAGAAATAGACAGAATAAACATCCTAAACGCTTCATTTCTAGCAATGCATAAGGCAATTAAAGAGTTAACTTTAGAGCCAGAACATTTGCTGATTGATGGTAATAGATTTCAACAATATAAAGATATAAAGCATCAATGTATTGTCAGAGGTGATAGTAAATACTTTTCAATAGCTGCTGCTTCTGTATTAGCAAAAACCCATAGAGACAATATAATGGTAAATCTAGATCTTGAGACACCACAATACAAATGGAGAAACAACAAAGGATATCCAACAAAAGAACACAGAAAAGCTATTAAAAATTTCGGCATTTCTAAGTATCACAGAAAAAGTTTTCAACTACTTCCCTAAGAAGCAAGTATAAACATATAAATTCTTAATTTTACAATCCATTAATAATTATATGGCCAAAAGAATTTTTAAAATTTCGATACCAATTATATTAATAGGAATTATCCTATTTATAGCTTATGATGCCTATAGGAAAACAACAGAAACTAATATAAATCCTATAACTGTAGTTCCATCTAACGCATCAATAATTATACAATTAAATGATGTAAGAAATATCAAAAGATTACTTAAGAGCTCTAATATCTGGGATAATCTTAAAAAAATAGAACAGGTACAGAACGTGACAAAACAGGCAAACATAATAAGCGATTTCTATTTGCAAAATGCTACCGTCTTCTCTTCTAACAAACTTTTTATTTCTCTACATAAGGTGAGTGCAAATAAAAATGCCACTTTATTTTGCACAACCTTTGACAAGGAAAAAAATAATGACCATAAACAAATAATCAATTTATTTTGTGATGAATTCACCATTTCCACATATGATAACAGAACAATTTACTTTAGTGAATCTACGGGCAAATATTTTAGTTTCAAGGAAGAGATATTATTTTACTCAGAAAATAAATTACTGATTACAGATGCAATTAGAACTTCAAATGAAAATACGGAAAATCTATTTGACAACCAATTATTTGCTAAATCTTATAAAACTATCAGTAAGATAGCTGATATTAATCTATTGATTAACTACAACAGCTTATTCTCACTGCAGAATATTTTTATTAATACTCCCTCAAAGATAAATAATTTCGCGTCGTGGGCCGCTACAGATTTAAAAATTAAAGATAATGCAGTATTAGCTAGTGGTCTAAGCAGCCTAAGTAGTACAGTCAATAACTTTACAGACGTTTTCATGAATCAAAAAGGCCAAGATTTAGATATTATAAATATATTACCTGAAAACACAACTCAATTATTAGCAATTTCTTTTGAAAATCAACAAAAAATCTATAATGCGAAGAATAAGATCTTACAAAATAAAAACGAATTCTGGAATTGGAATAAAAACAGAAAATTAATTATTAAAAAAACAGAGATTGATTTTAATGAGTTTATTAATGAGGTAAATTATGAGGCAGGTATTTTTAATACTTCTATCAAATTAAGTTCTAAAAAAACATATACATACTTTAAAACAAAAGAATCAATTAGAGCGACATCTATGATGCAAGGAATGATTACTTCCTCGCTGAATTACAAAGATTTTGTGATTAATAAAGTAATTGACAATAATTTTACAGCTAATCTATTTGGAGATTTATTTAATGCTAACAATATGTTTTTTATTACAATTAATGACTACTTTATATTTGGAAACTCTATAATATCACTAGAGCATATTATTGATAATTATATTAGCAATAACACTCTATTAAAGAATAAATCTTTTAAAAAACTTAAATCTTACATCTCTGATAATGCAAATATCTTTTATTATCTCAACCCAGGCAAAACTGCGGAAAGCTTGAGAAAAAAATTAATTAATACAGAAGACTTAACCTATGATGCGGATTCGATTACTAAGTTTACTGCATTTACAATGCAAATTAATTCAACTAAAAATGGAGCCTTACATAATTTATGTTTGTTCTACGATAATGAGTATAAAGAATCAATAAAAGAAGAGTGGTATTTTGTGTCAGATACAAGTTCAACTATGAATCCTCAGTTTGTTGAAAACCATTTCACTAATGAAAAGATGATCCTAATCCAGGATAATCTCAATCAACTTGTAGCTCTAGATGCATCTGGAAAAAAACTCTGGAGCATACAACTGGAAAATAAAATATTAGGAGAAATTAATTACATTGACATTTATAATAATAACAAGTTTCAGGCTCTATTTAACACTCACAATAAATTATTCTTAGTTGATAGAAATGGGGATATTGTAGAGGGATTTCCTAAAAAATTACCAAATACTACATCAATAGGACATTCTTTGTTTGATTATGATAAAAACAAAAAATACAGAATCATTATCGTTGGAGATGATAATGTCCTCTACAATTTAGACAAGAAAGGGAATAAGGTTAGAGGCTGGAAATATAACAAGACAACTAATCGCATTAATCAGAAACCTGTTCATTTTTTAGTTAATAACTATGATTACATATTAAATTCTACAAACAATAGCACAACAAAACTATTAGCTAGGAATGGTAGTGATAGGGTAGTGTTTGATAATGTAAGATCTTTTGCAGACCTAGTGAAGATATCTGATGAAGGCAGTCTATATGCCATAACTAATGAAAAGGAACTCTGGAAAGCAAATGTAGATGGAACCCTAGAGATTATAATTCTAGATAATTTACAAGCTAATTCAAAGGTTTTAGCTGCTAATGGTGGTTATTATATTGGAAATAATAAATTAATTTCATATATAAACAAGGACAATAATGAAGAAACAACAATAACATTAGATGATGAAATTATCTCAATTCATTCAGACTACGAATATATTACAATATTAACAAAAACCAGCCTCTACTTACTTAAAGACAATAAGATCATTGATGGATTCCCTATAGATTCTGACGGCTATTTTAATATTGCAGATATTGACAATGACAGCAAGATAAATATTGTGAATGTAAACAATGGGCTAATATATAATTATGAATTAGCTAATTAATTCAAAGGATATGTAAACTTTAGGAATGGAATTACCTTATACTCTATCCTGTCTAATGGGATTTGAACACCTCCTCGCACCATAATATTATTTTTGCGATATAGTATCTCAGGAGCTAATTGTGGGATAATATCTTTTTTTTCAGCAGGTCGATAAATAACCCCTAATTCACCACCTAGATACAAAGTTTTAGATACTTTATGATTATAGCCTATGTTTGTTTCAGAAAAAACAAATGAAGTGTTAATCTCAATAGAATAAAGAGATGTTTGTCCAAAATAAAAACATCCTATCCCATATAAATACGGGAATCCATATGAGTGTGCCATATACAATTTCTTTTGACTATCTTTTGGCGCATCAAATCTATCAAGATTATACTTATCTATTAGATCAATAATTAAGTCTGAATACTTAGGGTTCGTAGCATATCCTGCTTTCTTTAATCCCCTAGCCCATTTTTTATAATTGGTGATCTTATATTCAAATAAAAATAGATATCTTTTCCTTTCAGCTAGAAAAAGAGAGTGATCTCTGTATGATTCAGCTACTGCGGAATACTTTCTAAAGCACTCACCCTTTACATCATCATCTTCAATAATAGTTTCTCCATTCCAATTATCATGACACTTAATTCCAAAATGATTATTTCCTTGAATAGCCAAGCGACTCTGTCCATTTCCACTTTCTAAAATACCTTGAGCTAAGGTAATAGATGCAGGAATGTTATACTTATTCATCTCATTAATAGCAATATTACTATATTTTGCAATATATACTTCTGTTCTATTTTGAGCCTCAACGATAAAAACATAAGAAAATAAAAGAAAAGTGATTGTATTTTTCATAGCACTAAATTAAGAAAGTAAAAATTAGATTTTACTCTTTAAAAATATATATTTGAACACCTTTATTTTATAAGTATAAATGAAAAGAAAAAAATTTCTACAATCAATATTAGGAGCGAGCGCTTTTCTAGGTGTCCCCTTAAATATTTCAGGCACTAATAATACTAACATACAAGAATTGATAGACAATACTAAGCAAACTATTACTGGAAGCATGTTTAGATTTTCAACTAATCCTATTATAAAAGTTAGAGTTGGTATAATTGGACTAGGAAATAGAGGCAATACTCTACTAGAGATGCTTCAGTATCTAGTAGAAAATAATCATGCTGAAATTATTGCTTTATCCGATATCTCAGAACGCAAATTAACTACAGCAGCTGAGAAATTATCCGTTTGGCAGGATAAAAAAGTTTCGCTTTACTATAAATCAGAAACGGAATGGAAGCAGTTAGCAAAAAGAGATGATATTGATTTAGTAATTATTGCTACTCCATGGAACCTGCACGCATCTATGGCAATATACTGCATGAAGAACGGAAAACATGTTGGATCTGAGGTTCCAATCTCTTCCACTATTGAAGATTGCTGGAAAATCATTCAAACAGCTGAACACACTCAGAAACATTGTATAATGATGGAGAATTGCAATTACAATGAAGAAGAGCTTTGGGTGCTTAATATGATACAGGAAGGTGTATTTGGAAATATTACTCACGCAGAAGGAGCGTATTTACATGATTTAAGAGCTTTATTGCTACACGATACTTATTATGAAGGGCAATGGCGTTTACATGAACACGCAAATAGAAACGGAAACTTTTATACAACACATGGATTAGGACCTATCGCCTTTTACCTCAATATTGGTAGAGGTGATAAATTCACACACCTTACCTCTATGAGTAGTAGAGAGCTAAATTTAAGTTTAGCAGCCAAACAAGCGAAACATCCAATACAAAACTATAGATGTGGAGATATGAATAACACTCTAATAAAAACAAATAAAGGAAAATCTATCTTATTGCAATTTGATGTCCATACTGGAAGACCTTACTCAAGAATCAATAAAATAGTAGGAACAAAAGCAGTACATGATGGCTATCCTAGCAGGCTATATGTCGATGGAAATGAACCAAAATATTGGGGGCACAATTGGTTAAATGATGAAGCCTATAATCAATATAAAAACAAGTATCAACACTCAATCATCAAAAAACTAAAAACAGTGAGTGTAGGCTTTAAACAAGGACATGGGGGTATGGATTTTATTATGATTTATCGTTTGATTAGGTGTCTAAATTTGGGACTACCCTTAGATATAAATGTTTACGACAGTATAATGTGGAGTGCTATCACCCCTCTTTCAGAACTTTCAGTTGCTGCAAATAGTCAATCCATAATAATTCCTGATTTTACAGGGGGGACTTGGGAAGAAGAAAATTCATTAGAAATAATGAGAGATATTATTTAATGTATTGCTTAAGAATCTTATCCAGTTTCTTTTTATTCAGAGCCACTTCCTCTGAAAAATAAAGCTGATTCTTAGCTCGAATTAAATTCTGATTTTTATAACTCACTCTAAAGTAACAATTCCCATCTAAATAATCCGTCAAAAAACGAACACCTTGCTCTAAAAAAATTAACTCTATTGATTTTACAATATTATTTATCTCATAATCATTAAGACCTCTTTTATTCACTCTCAAATACGACTTTATAAATCCATCAAAATAATCATACTTGAAATACAGTTTATTTAAATTAGATTCTTCTTCTGTTTCAGATACACATACTGTTCTTATTGCATCTGCAATATCAGTTAATAAAGTGCCTGGCATTAATGTGTCAAGATCTACAAGGCAGATAGCATTTAATCCTATATCAAATAGGAAATTACTAATTTTAGGATCATTATGACATACTCTTAGTGGTATTTTATTTTGTGATAAAAGTTTCTGAATAAATTGACAGTCTTTTTCCTTACTTAAGATATAATTAATCTCTTCTATACATTGCTTCGAAAGGTGTTCTGGAGCATCTGATAACACATCCTTAAATCTTTGAAAAATTATTACTGTATTATGGAAATTTGGAATTGTATAGCAGAGTTTATCAATTGGGAAATTATTAAAGTCCTTATGAAAAAGTGCAAGTATATTTGCACTTTCAGAAACAATTCTAATATTGTCAACTTTTAGAAGTGTTTGGCTATCAATATATCTAAATGCCCTCCAATATTCACCCTGATGCACAACATATAACTGACCTTCTTTACTCTTAACAATATCAAGTGTTGTGCGCCCTATATTTTTCAAATAATTGGTAGCCAGATAGATATTTTCCATTAACTCTTTGGGATTATTAAATATCAAATTATTAATTCTTTGTAAGATATATTTTTCATGTCTACTACTCACTACATATGTAGTATTGATCAAACCAATTGTATCCTCAACAATTGATATTATTGATCCTCTGAAATTAAATCTATTTACAATTGATCTCATTAATTTTAAGCTACTGGCAAGTGCAATCCGAATCTATTATTCATACCTTTATTTCCTTGTATACCACCAGTATGTATAGCTAAGATACTGCTTCCTTTTGGAAAATGATCTTTGGCTATTAAATCTAGAATTCCAAGAATCATTTTTCCAGTGTACACTACATCTAATGGGATTTTTTGCGTTTTATAAAAATTATTTATAACATTAATCAAAACATCATTTAACCTTGCATAACCACCACAAAAATAATCGTTTAAAAAATAATAATTTTTTTTATTTACCCAGCTTAAGATATCTTTCTCTAATTTAGAGAAACCTTTAATCACAGGAAAACCAATTACTTTTTGACTCTCATTTGATGAATTAATCACTCCTGCTATTGTACCTCCTGTACCAACAGCACAACAAATATAATCTTGAGTATCGTTTAGATCTAAAATTTCTTCAGCTCCTTTTATAGCTAACTTATTTGTCCCCCCCTCTGGTATTAAGTAGAAGTTACCAAATTTTTCTTCTAGTTTATTTAAGAAACCAACAGTGTCCTTTAATCGATAATTCCTCCTGCTCACAGAATAAATTTTCATACCCTGCTCTACTGCAAAAGAAAGCGAAGAGTTTAAAGGTAAGTGATTCTCTCCTCTTATGATTCCAACACTACTAAAACCTTTTAGCTTTGCCATGTTTGCAGTAGCTACAATATGATTAGAAAAAGCACCTCCAAAAGTCAATATTGACGCAAAACCCTTTTCTTCAGCCTCAATAAAATTATATTTCAATTTATACCATTTGTTTCCAGAAATGTACTCATGAATCTGATCAATTCTTTTAATGAAAAGCTGGACTTTCTTTTCTTTTAAAAGCGGAAGGGATATTTCTTGAGTTTTTATTTTCATTTGTGCAAATATCGTAATTTAGCAATCTGTATGAAAGAATTCTCAAAAATAGATCAACTAGAAAGTGATGAATACTATTATGCGAAAGAAGGCTATATTATTTTTACTAAGAAATACCATCTAAAAAGAGGGTATTGTTGTAATAACAATTGCAAACACTGCCCATATAGAAAAAATAAAAAAACAAACCAACATGACAAAGCTTAAAAAAGCTATTTTACAAGGAATTCCATCAGAGATACCAAATAAAAGAAAAATCAATTCTAATATTAGTCATGCTCCAAAAAGGAGAAACATACTTACAATAAGGGAAAAGAAACTAGCCATTAGCAATGCATTACGTTATTTTCCGAAAAGCATGCATAATACTCTAGCTTATGAGTTTGTGGAAGAATTAAATACTTATGGAAGAATCTATATGTATCGCTTTATGCCAGAATACGAAATAAAGTCTCGTCATTATAATGAATTCCCTCATAATAGTAAGCAAGCCGCTTCTATTCAATTAATGTTGTCCAATAATCTTGACCATGTTATTGCTCAACATCCAGAAGAACTTATCACATATGGTGGTAACGGCTCTGTATTTCAAAATTGGGCACAATATCTACTATGCATGCAATATTTGGCAGAAATGACTGACGAACAAACACTTGTAATTTATTCAGGTCATCCAATGGGGTTGTTTCCTTCAAATAAAGATGCCCCTAGAGTAGTAGTCACAAATGGCATGATGATACCAAACTATTCTAAAACAGAAGATCTGGAAAGGTTTAATGCACTTGGTGTAACTCAATATGGTCAAATGACCGCTGGATCTTTTATGTATATTGGTCCTCAAGGGATTGTACATGGGACTACAATTACTATAATTAATGCGGCAAGAAAGATAGATCCAAAAGCAAAAGATCTATCTGGCAAGATATTTGTAAGTTCGGGACTTGGAGGGATGTCTGGAGCTCAAGCTAAAGCGGGAGTAATTGCAAAAGGTGTCTGCATCATTGCAGAAATCAATTCTAAGGCAACTTATAAGCGTCACAATCAAGGATGGGTAGATGAGGTGTTTATTGATTTAGACAGTCTATTAGACAGAGCAATTACAGCTAGAAAAAATTTGGAAGCTGTATCATTAGCTTATAATGGGAATATTATTGATTTATGGGAAAGGATTGTAGAACGTAATATTCATATTGACATTGGATCCGATCAGACATCACTACACAATCCATGGTCTGGAGGATATTATCCGGTTGATATAAGTTATGAAGAATCTAATAGAATGATTTCAGGTAATCCTGAAGGATTTAAAAAAGAAGTGCAAAATAGCTTAAAACGCCATACAAATGCAATTAATACTCTAAGTAAGAGGGGAATGTACTTTTTTGACTATGGAAATGCCTTTCTTCTTGAAGCTAGTCGGGCTGGTGCCAACATCTTAGATGATGAAGAATTTAAATACCCATCATACGTGCAAGATATTATGGGACCAATGTGTTTTGATTATGGTTTTGGTCCTTTCAGATGGGTGTGCGCCTCTAATAATGCAGAAGATCTAGCAATAACAGATAAAATCGCTGGTGATATATTAGAAAATCTTATTAAAGATGCTCCAAAGGAAATTAAATTGCAAATGCAAGACAATATTAACTGGATTAGAGAAGCAGCAGCCAATAAATTAGTAGTTGGATCACAAGCACGTATTTTATATGCAAATGCAGAAGGAAGAATTAAAATTGCTGAAGCTTTTAATACCGCTATAGCGAATGGTACTATCTCAGCTCCAGTCATCTTAGGAAGAGATCATCATGATGTTTCTGGCACTGACTCCCCTTATAGAGAAACCTCAAATATTTATGACGGATCACAATTCACATCAGATATGGCTATTCAAAATGTAATAGGCGATAGCTTTAGAGGAGCTACTTGGGTTTCAATACATAATGGAGGTGGTGTTGGTTGGGGCGAAGTAATTAATGGCGGATTTGGAATGATGATAGATGGTAGTAAAGATTCTGAGAGACGTTTGAAATCTATGTTATTCTGGGACGTAAACAATGGTATAGCTAGAAGAAGTTGGGCAAAGAATAAAGAGGCACAATTTGCAATTAAGAAAGCTATGCACACAAACCCTCATCTTAAGATTACAATGCCTCATAACACAGATAAAGAATTAATAGATTCATTAGAACTATAAAGAATCTCCACAAAACAGTTAATAATGACAAATAATTGTATATTTACACTAAAGCCAAATAACATGAAAAAGAAATTATGCATATTATATGCCATATTAATATGTCCCTTTGCCTTTTCGCAAATAATAATAAACAATAGCACCCCTAACAACTCCCCTTCCTATCTAATTAATAATGTGCTATTAGGTGGTGGAGTTTCAGCATCAAATCATTTCTTTCAAGGAGATTCATCTCAAATAGGCTATTTTAATGGTGTAAATTCAAACCTAGGTATTGATAGTGGCATTGTTTTAAGTACTGGCAGTATATTTAATCTAATTGGTCCAAATTCAAGTGGCAGCACATCAACAGGATTCTCTTTGCCAGGAGACCCAACAATAGATGCGGTTATTGCGCCAGACCCATCAAATGATGCAGCAGTGTTAGAGTTTGATTTTATGGCAACCTCTGATACTATTAGTTTTAAATATGTCTTTGGTTCAGAAGAATATTTAGAATGGGTAAATAGCTTTAATGATGCTTTTGGCTTCTTTCTTAGTGGACCGAATCCTGCTGGAGGCAATTATATTGATCACAATTTAGCAATTATTCCTGGAACAACTACACCAGTAACAATTGACAACGTAAATGATGTAATAAACTCAACTTACTATATTGATAATGGCGATGGATTTATTGCACCACAAAATACAGACTCAACAGTAATCCAATTTGATGGATTTACAACTCCTCTTACTGCCTTTGCATCTGTAGATTGCGGAGAAACATACCATATTAAATTAGTTGTAGCTGATGCTGTAGATGATGCGTATGACTCAGGTATATTTCTAGAGTCAGGAAGTTTTTCTTCTGCTGAACCTGGAGGGATAAACATACAAATTAGCACTACAGATGCAATATGCAATGGAGATAGTAGCGGAACCGCCTCAATAGCCTGTGTACAAGGAGTTACACCACCATATACCACTAACTGGAATGGAATTAATCCTAATGCTGTATTAGCAGGAACTTACTCTGTTGAAATTACTGATGCCAATGGAATAAACTCAACACAATTTTATATTATTAATGAGCCAACTCCAATATCACAGAACATAGTGTATAATGGAGCTACATTAAGTTCAAATGTAAATGGAGGAACACCCTCATACACTTACTCATGGTTATTTAACAACATCACAATATCAAATACAATGAGTTTCTCGCCAACACAGAATGGCGATTATTTTTGCATAATCACAGATGCAAATGGATGCTCTGATACATCTGAGAGTATAAACATTAATGATCTGCCTTCTGCAATTAGCAACCACCAGAACTCATCAATATTAATCTACCCTAATCCATTTTCAACAAAAATGACAATAAGATTATCAGATAAAAACAATACCTTAAAAGATATAATCTTATTTGACTATTTAGGAAAAGAAGTAATGAAAACGTTAAATATAAATAATAACCTTATAAATATAGAAAAGAATACTCTTAGAAAGGGAGTCTATATGCTAATAATACACACAGATAAATTTACTGCAAAACAGAAATTATTAATAAACTAGCCTGAAAAAATATTCTATATAATAAACTTACCTTTTATAGCAAATTATCAGATTAATTAATAATTTTTTCAACACTACCATCAGAGTAAAGCAGATATAAAACATTAAATTTATGCCTATGCTCAGCAGCAACTTTTCTACCTAAAGAATCAAAAATTAACAATAAGGTTTTAGACTCTGAAATTTCATGTATTTCTGTATTAAAATCAACTAATAAGGTCACAATAGAACTCTGACAACCAAGCACATCAGTTACTGTTAAAACATACTCTCCATTAGCGGGAGGATCTAAATTTTGTAAACCTGTCACATTTGTATAATTATAGGAAAAATTATTTGGACCAGTAATAAAATAATCATACGGAGGCATGCCTCCACTAGCTTGTATATTTAGTAATGGAGGGTTAGCACTTAACATACCAATAATAGATGTAGAAACATTTAACTCTGTTGTCACAATACTGTCACACTGTATTGAACTACTCAATGTATCATAGTATATTCCTGTAGAATCATAAACGTTCTGTGCAATTTGATAGACATCCCCATCGCATATATCAATAAATTGATTGATATTATATACTGGATGCACAATCAAATCAGTATTAATAATACTATCACAACCACTTAAAGACAAAAAAGTGTCAATATAGCTACCTTGTACTGTATACACACTTGATCCTATCGAATACACTCCTCCCTCACATATCTCTTGAAGGTTTACACTTGAGTAGGTATTTAATATTGTAAGATCTGTTGTAATTATACTGTCACAGCCATTAGAAGCAATGAGTGTATCTAAAAAGACACCTGTTTGATTATATGTATTGTTAGCAACAATAATACTATCTCCATAACACAATGAGACATCCTGAAGAGACACAGAATTAGACAACACAGTCAGATTGGTACTTACAATACTATCACAACCAAAATAATTAACCAAAGTGTCAGAATATAATCCAGTAGTATTGTAAATAGAATTTCCTATAGCATATGTTGATCCCGAACAAATTTCAGCACTTACATTTGTAATAATATTAAAAACACTACAAGGTGGACATAATACTATATCTTGTATCTGCATCACCCCGTTATCTAGAATTAACTCAACAGTATCATTCTCATAACCAATTGCTGAGCAAACAATTAGATAAAGACCTGAATCTACAACAGCTGTCTGATACTCTCCCATCAAGTTTGAAGCTAGCTGGGTAGTAGTATTAATTATTTCTATCGACGCATTAGCAATGGGTAAATTATTCTGACAATCTGAAACACTCCCTTGCAAATAACATGCCTGTTGGAAATCCCTACCATAAATGAGGAGTTGACCATTTCCATTTGAACTATTAATATCTGAAGATATAATATTACCTGATGGTAGGTACGGATATGTTCCCCAGCAACCATCAAATCCATTGCCACTAGAAGCATAAGAATCATAATACGCTACCTGTATCATATGATTAGGGTGGGTAATATCATGTACAGTAGTACCATCCCTATAATAAGATGTAATTAAAAAATTACCATCTACAAAAGTGTTATGAGGGATACTATTACTACCTGGATTAGATTGAATTCTATCTACTTCTTGGATGTTATTCAGATCGGATATATTATATGCTGTTAAATATGCATCTGGTTTCTCATCAGTGGTAAAAACAAAATTACTATTTTCACTAACCCATGCATTATGAGTAAACTGATCAGGAGTATAAGCCAAACCAATCGTCATAGGGTTTAATTTATCAGTAACATCAACAACTTGCATTGAGCCATCGTATATACAGCCAACATACATGGTGTCACCTCTAACCATACCATCATGTATATAATGCTCATTCCATTCTCCTATATAATTTGGTGATATTGGATTTACATTCAAATCTAAGAAAATAGCACCGTTAGGAGGAGCTGGTAGAAAATTTGGATTTGAGGCACCAAAAATATAACAAATACCATTCTCATCTATAAACAAATCATGAGCAGCTTCCCAGTGTAGATTTACACCTGTTGAAGAATTAACAAAATCCTTAACATGCCAGAATGTATTTCCTGACATATCAGTTAAATCTATAATAAGAAGTCCTGCATCAGACTCTGTAGTAACATAGGCATAATTTCCATATGTTTTAATATCCCTCCATATTGAGTATATATCAGCAATAAAAAATATCTCAACAGGATTGTAAGGATCTGTAACCTCTACACAAGAAACCCCATTTCTTAAGCCCACAAGTGCATATTCATTCTCATTAGCATCTACCCAGCCCCATATGTCATTACCGTTGGTTGTAGGATAATTAATTGAACCCAAAAGATTCATATTCCAACCATTTTGAGCAGAAAGGAAACAAGGAAAAAATAGTAATAAAAGGATCTTTTTCATTTTTAATAATTTTAAGTATTCTCTAGCAATAAAAACAATTAATATGTTATTCCAAAATTATTTTTTTATTAATCACACCATACTCTGAAGATATTTCAATAATATAGACCCCACTAGACTGATCAGAAATATCTAATTCCTTATGGACTTTTCCATTCTCAGAAATAGAATAGCTATATATATATTTTCCTAGAATATCACACATCCTAATTTTAATGGGAGAAGTATTATAAAAAGAAATATTAACTACACCAGAAGTAGGATTAGGGAAAATTAATAGATTAGACAATCCAACCTCATTAAGATAACTTGGAAAAACATCTACTTCATAGAATACTGTATCGGAAACACAATTATTAGCATCAATTATAAAACAATAATAAACACCGTTAGAAATAGGATTAATCGAAACAGAATTATTACCTACAATATTAGTAGAGTTTAATATTGGACCATTCTCCCCCCCTATCTCAAAATCATATGGAGAAACACCACCTATAGCCACAGCTGTTAGTATTAATGAAGAATATGTCAAATTTGCTGATAGCTCACTAATCTGAACCTCCGTTTCCAAAATAGAATCACAGCCATTAATATCAAAGAATAAGTCGGTATAAGATCCTGTATTATAATATATGTTACTTCCGACAATTATACTGTCACCAGCACATAATGAGAAAGATTGGTTAATAATTGTTCCACTATCAATTGTTAGATTTAATATTTCAGTATGTATACAACCTGCCGCATTAGTATATGTATTAGTATATGCTCCACTTGTTGTATATAAAACACCACCCCAAGTATAACTATCACAAGCAGTAATAGCTGATGAGCTTGTAGTAGAATAATTGATCATTAAATTTAGCGTATGTACACTATCACAGCCTAATTCATTGGCATATGTATTCGTATACGCTCCACTTTGTGTATATGTGGCTCCATCCCAAGCATAACTATCGCAGGCTATCTCTGAGGATGAACCGGCATTAGAATGGTTAATTGTTAAGTTAAGCGTATGTACACTATCACATCCTACTGCATTAGTATATGTATTAGTATACGCTCCACTTGTTATATATAAAACACCACCCCAAGCATAACTATCACATACTGTTTCTGCGGAAACACCTGTATTAGCGTTGATAATTGTTAAGTTTAAAGTATGTACACTATCACAACCCACTATGTTCGTAAATGTATTAGTATAGGCACCACTTGTGGTATAAGAAACCCCATCCCAATCATAACTATCACATGCTATTTCTGATGAAGTACCTGTATTAGAACTGTTAATCGTTAAGTCAAGAGTTTCTATATGCGAACAGCCTAAGGCATT
>CEUA01012016.1_pt1 | contig 44441 bp, 39 predicted proteins | sample 361541 | NCBI WGS metagenome assembly CEUA01 (sample SAMEA2623079, study PRJEB7988) | marine metagenome | isolation source: saline water (ENVO:00002010), including
GAGATTTGATGCTGCCCAGTTACTTGATGGTTATTCAATAGGAGATAGGATTATAGTCGGGCAAAAATCACTAACTATAGTAAAACCAACACTTGTAGAAGCTAGAAGAAATATGTCCAGAAGAGCTCAAGTAATCGGCATAAAAGACTCTGGTTTTTTAATTTCATGGATGGGTATCGGGATTGGTTCAAGGATTTTAGAGGGAGGACATGGTTCTGCTGGACTAGCGATGCATTTGGCGAGCGTAATGGGAGAAAAAGGAATATTGATTTCTGTTGAGTCAAGGCCAGAACATGCAATTGTAGGTAAAGAAAATATGGAACGCTTGAGGGAAATTCTGCCTGAATTTCCGGATTGGCACTTATTTGAAGGAGACTTTAGAGATTCGAGAGACACCATAATGAATATCTGTGATTCCATGGATGCTGCAATAATAGATATTGCTGAACCATGGGAAATAGTGCCGATTGTTGAAGAATACTTGAGACCAGGCGGAAAATTAGCGTGCTACTGCCCTACTACAATACAACTTGAAAAATCATGGGAAGCAATTGAAGAATGTGGAATGATTGTCGAGTGGGCGGGCGAAATGATTGAGAGAAAATGGACAAAGGCGAGTAAAGGAGGAGTGAGGCCCGGCAATACTCCAATTGGACATACAGCATTTCTCATTATGGGTGCCAAAATTTCCAGAGATGATGAAGAATAAGACCATACAAGTTACTCTTTGTAATATCTTTCATAACTATGCAGATACTCGGGACTGATATGAGAGACAGTAGTCATTGGAAGTCAACTGCTTACAGGACACATACAATCGGACAAATTATAGAAAATGGTTCTGAACTCCTAGGAAAGGAAGTTGCAATAGCAGGTTATGCAGAAACTGTAAGAGGAAGAGGGGCAATTTGCTTCTTAATGTTGAGAGATGGGACTGGAAAAATACAAGCCTTTCTAAAAAAGGATAATATGAATGAAGAAGTATTTGATTCTATACAAAATTCAACTCGCGAATCAACTGTTCAAGTAAAAGGAACAGTGGCCCAAAAAAGGCCCCCTAAAACTGCTGAAGGAGAGTCCCTTCCTCCTCCCGAGTATGAGATAAATGTGAAATTTGGATCGATTTTAGCGGATGCTATCGCACCCTTGCCAGTCGGCGTTATAGATGATGTTCATGTAGGGTTAGATGTCAGACTAGATAATAGACATCTGGACTTACGAAGAATGCATGTGAATGCTATGTTTCAACTTCGTAGTAAAGTCCTAGAATACGGCAGAGGGCATTTGATTAAAGAAGGATTTATGGAAATGAATAGTCCAAAAATTATTGCGAGTGCTTCGGAAGGTGGAACAAATCTTTTCCCTATGATGTATTTTGATACTCCGGCATTTCTAAGTCAATCACCGCAACTGTACAAGCAATTAGCAGTTTTAGGTGGATTAGAGAGGGTGTTTGAAATTGGACCTGCGTTTAGAGCTGAAAAACATGATACTTATCGGCATCTGAATGAATTTATCTCTTTTGATATAGAAGGTGCGTGGATGGATGATGAAGACGTAATGGGCGTTCAAGAAAGAATGATACATCATATCTGGAGTAATGTTGTCGAGAATGATCAGAATTTGATAGATGTCATTAATGAGTATAGAGTTAGTCAAGGTAACAAAGAGATTGAGGTGGAAATTCCGAGTTTACCATTCCCTCGTATACCTTACTGTGATGCAATAGAAATTGTAAAATCAGGAGGAGGAGATATTGAATGGGGGGACGATATAGAAAGTCATCACTGTGACATCATTGCGGCCAAATATCCAGGATTTCATTTCCTTCCAAGATGGCCTATGTCAATGAAGCCTTTCTATATCCACCACAGAGAAGATGAAAAGGGAACAACAGGGGGTCAATTAAGTCGAGGATTTGACCTTAACTATGGGAGAGATGAAATGACTTCTGGAGGGCAAAGAGAGCATCGAGTAGAAGTTTTGGAGCAAAATCTCAGAAATATGGGACTAAATCCTGATGATTTTACATTTTATACTGATGGTTTCAGGTATGGTGCACCTCCTCATGCAGGGTGGGGGCTAGGAGTTGCAAGACTCTTGATGGTCCTGACAGGAGCAGGGAATGTAAGAGAAGTTGTGCTTTTCCCTCGAGATAGAAGTCGTGTAACGCCTTGATTTATCACATTTGACCGAAAAGAATGGGTATGTTCGCCCCTTCCGAGAAACGATAATATGGCAAAGCCGAAATTTGCATTCTTACTACTGAAAGGCCATCCATATGGGCGAGAGATGCTACAACAAATTCTTTCAGAGGGTTTCGTTCCGGAAATTATTATCGAAGAAGATTCTGAAATAGCTGATGAAGAAAGAAAGAAGTTCTTGAAAAGAATTGAGGGGAATCCTATAGCCCCTGCAATTCGAGAGCAAGTGAAAGAATTAGATACAAAAATTGTCTCAGTAACGATTCACAATTCTGAACAAGTAATGCCTCTGATTAGGGGCATTGAATTGGACTTAATCGTTTTTGGAGGAACTAGAATAATTAGAGGAGAGATTCTTGACTTCCCGAAAGATGGTGTGATTAATTCTCACCCAGGTCTTTTACCAGAATGTAGAGGATCTGCATCTCCTGCTTGGTCTGTCTATCACGATATACCAATCGGTTCATCAACTCATTTTTGTGATAATGGAATAGACACTGGACATTTACTTATGAGAAGAGAAGTCCAAGTTAAAAGAGGGATGACTTATGAAGATCTATGTTTTGAAACATTAATATTAGCAGGAATTTTGATGAAAGAAGTGCTAATCGCTTATGATGAAGGCGTATGGAGTGAACTAAGAAGGCCGCAGGGAGATAGTGAAAATCCTACCTTCCGAAACGCATCTGAAGAAATTTTACGAGTAGTGAGGCAGAAATTACAGGATGAAACTTATGCGCATTATATTGACTAAGGTGAAATTATGAATAAATTATTGAAAGAAGAATTTTCGTTTGCAGATGAGATATTAAAAGGATATACGGCTCTTGTATGCGGTGCATCTAAAGGAATAGGTAAGGCTACTGCTCAGATGTTATCTAGAGCCGGTGCGAGAGTAATACTATGCGCTAGGAGTAAGTTAGAATTAAACAAAGTTGTTTCTGAACTTCATGGCGAAGGGCACAAGATATTAGTCATGGATTTAGAAGATATTGAGGCTATAGAAGAGAATATCTTGACATTAATAGGTGAAGTTGGCGATATTCAAATATTGATAAATAATTCTGGAGGACCTCCTGGGGGGCCATTAATTGAAAATGATACAACAGATTTTGATGGACCTTTCAAAAGACATTTGTATGCCTCGCATGTAATAACTAAATTGCTCATTCCGGGCATGGAAAGAAGCCAAATGGGGAGAATAATAAATGTCATCTCTACATCGGTTAGAGAACCGATAGATAATATTGGGCTCTCAAATACATTACGAGGAGCGATGGCATCATGGTCTAAATCACTCAGCAGAGAGATAAATCCATGTATCACGATAAATAATATATTACCTGGTTTTACTGATACTGATAGGCTATCGTCACTTTCTAAGTCGATTTCTGAGAAGACGGGTAAATCAATTAATTCAGTCCGAGAAGAATGGATGAATAGTGTTCCGATTCAGAGATTAATAGATCCATTGGAAACAGCCAACGCAATTACTTGGCTGAGTCTACCGAGTAGTGGGGCGATAAGAGGAATAAGTTTAGCCGTTGATGGCGGAAGAATGCGGTCTATTTGAGGGATAATATGGAATATGACATATTTTTCTCGATTTCTCAAACTCCCGATTCATCGGAGTATGTACCTACTGAAAAGGAGATGTTTAGGAATTTTTTCGATCAAGTAGAGTTAGCAGATGAGTTAGGCTTTGGAGTAGGTTGGGTTGCTCAGGCACATCTTTCAACCGAAGTACAAAAGATGAATGAAAAACCAGTAGTCCCTCATTACCCTGGAGAAGTGGGGCTTTGTACAGACTTTGTTCAAATTGCACGTGAAATGTTTTCAAGAACTAAGAAAATGGAAGTAGGCAGTGCCGTTATGAGCATACTTGCGAGTGGTGGGCCGATTGCGCATGCTGAGAGGATTGGTTCATTCCTAACATTACATGGAATGAGAAGAGATGAAAATAGACGTTTGCATATTGGATATTCTGCAGGAAGATTTGAATTCATGGCTAGACCATACGGAATAGTTCCTAGAAATGAGATAGAAGAAGTTGCTTGGCCTGCTTTAAGAGGCCAGATTTTTGCTGAAGCAAGTGAAATATTTCTTAGGCTGTTAAATGGAGAGATAATATCTAGTCAAGATATTAGAAAAACGATATTGACGAAAGATAATTTTTATACAGAGGAAGATTGGCGAAAAGTCCAGGAAATAGCGAAGAAAGTTAACACATTAGATTCCTTACCTGATGAAATAAATATACCTCAAAGATATCAATTTGAACAGATAAAAACCATACCTCAGAATTGGAGGCGTGAATTATTGAATGTAATAATCGGAAGTCATGATAAGAAACTACAAATTGAAGTCAACAAATGGATGCCGGTGCAAGTATTTAATCTCAGCATAACTCCTCCTCATATTATTGAAGAAACACATCAAAGATTCTCAAAATATTACCATAAAGATGGGGGGCCGTGGGAAAGAAGTATGATGCCAAGAACTATTATGATATTCATTAATGATGAAGAAAAATTATCTCCTGAAGAAAGGAGTGTTGCAGCCAAAGAAGAAGCTCGAAGAGCCCTATCCATATATTGGAATGCGCTAGAAGGAACTATAGATCCAAATAAGTTAGAAAGGGCAACAGATAATGCAGTTATAGGGAATGTTGATCAAGTTGCAGAACAGATAATAGAAAGATTTGATGAAAATGATAGATTAATGTGTTGGTTTGACTTCTTTAACCATGATAGTGAGCGAGTTAAGAGAAACATGAGTGCTTTTATGAATAAAGTAGCCCCAATAATAAATGAGGTAGGATAAAATGTCTGATGAATTTAAGCATAGGCCATCTAGTGTATCTCCGGGCAGACCAGGTTCAGAAGTATATCCAACAACTCCCCTTGGAGAGAAATTCTCGGGCATTGCAACTGGAAGAGATGTAGAATGGGAGCCTTTGGTTGATTTTCGGAGGATGGATGTATCAGAGAATACCATTCATGGAGCAATTGCTTGGGCACATGGTGATGAAATAATACATTCATTTGGAGGTAATGTCTTGGTATATGGCAGATCTATGATGAAGCCATTGATGATGAAAACTTTTGTTGATGCTTTAGAGGATGAGAAGATAACGTGGGAGCAAAAAGCAATAGGATGTTCTTCACACAATGGAGATACGGAGCATGTGGCTGCTGCTCAATCTTTGCTAAGTGAGTCAGAGTGGGGATTAATGCAGTGCCCACTAGATGTCCCTTTGATACAATTTGGCAGGCAAGTAAGAAGGCCGAGGAGATGGTTTCATACTTGCTCTGGAGAACATGCTGCTATGCTAAGAGGTATGCGTAGGATGGGGATGAGTAGGGCTGGCTATACATTGCCGAGTTCGGAATGGTTTCCAGAATTCTTAAATGTTTTAAGAAGATTGATGAATAATCCTAACTGGAAACCTGTTAGAGTAGCCAAAGATGGTTGTGGATTACCAACTGTATCCAACACAGTTGATGAACTGGCCATAATGTTTGCAGGTCTAGCATCAGAAAGAGAAGATGATTGGATTTGGGAGGCTATGAATAAACATCCGGATTTAATTGGAGGTTTCAATAGACTAGATTCAACATGTATTAAGGCTGGTAAGGGCACGTTAATAGCGAAAGAAGGCGCAGATGGTTTACTTGGACTGTCGATAATTCATCCAGAATGGCCAAAAGGTCTAGGGATTGTAATCAAGATAGCCCATGGATGGAATTCACAAGCTACTTGGTATGTCACAAGAGCAGTATTAGGCGTATTGGGAATAGAGTTGAGAAATCCATACCCGTTACATAGACAAAAGGCATTTATCGTCCCTGGAATAGTTCCTCCAAAGTATCTTGAGAATCTTGAAGAAGTAGTAACATGGGATGAATGGGATCCTAATCAAGATAGTTTTTCTCTAGACTGGAAAGAATATACTGCAAATACTACTAGACATGATCCTTTTGGAAATGAAGGCATAGATGGGTGATGAAGTGTATTTAATGAATTACATTGGAGGTAAATTTTGCCCCCAAACAAGTGATGAATGGATTACAAATCTTAATCCTGCAACAGGAGATGAGATTTGTAAAGTTCCGATTTCAAATTCTAAAGATGTTGCTGAAGCAATAAAATCGGCTAAAATTGCACATCCTAGTTGGAGCAAACTTACTCATCAAGAGAGGTCCGTATGGCTAGATAAGATAGCGAATAAATTAGAAGAAATGTTTGAAGAGATTGCACAATTGGAAAGTACAGATACTGGTAAACCAATCTCATTATCAAGAAGTGTGGATGCTAAAAGATCTGTGGCTAATTTTAGATTTTTCTCAGAATTGATAAAAAATTTGAAAACAGAAGAATTCGAAATGGCAGATGCAACAAATTATGTAATTCAGAAATCTATCGGAGTAGGTGCATTGATAACTCCATGGAATTTGCCACTTTATCTATTATCTTGGAAGGTTGCTCCTGCGATAGGAATGGGCAATACAGTAGTGTGTAAACCTAGTGAACTTACGCCGATGACTGCGGATTTACTGATGCGTGCCGTACATGATATTGGTTTACCAGCAGGAGTAATTAATCTAATACATGGGAATGGGACAGAAACAGGTAGCCAATTAGTAGAAAATTCAGGCATTGATTTTGTTTCATTCACCGGAGGTACTGTGACGGGATCAAAAGTTGCATCATCTGCGGCTTCTTCTTTCAAAAAACTCAGCCTTGAATTGGGAGGAAAGAATTCAAGTATAGTATTTGCAGATTGTGAGATAGATAAGACGGTAGCAGGAGTAGTCAGATCAGGTTTCTTGAATCAGGGTCAAATTTGTTTATGTGGTTCACGTATTTTCATTGAAGAAGAAATATATGATGACTTCAAGAGTAGGTTAGTGGATGCTGTCGAAGATATGAAAATAGGAAATCCACTTGATGAAGAGACAGATTTGGGAGCATTGATTTCGAGGGAACATCTTGAAAAGATAAAATATTATTCCAATTTGGCTCTAGAAGAAGGAGGAGTGTTACTAACTGGTGGCATTCCATGCTTACCAAAAAATCTCGAGAAAGGGAATTGGATTGCTCCAGTTGTAGTTGAAGGTTTGAGTCATGAATCAAGATGCTCAAAAGAAGAAATATTTGGGCCGATGGTGACATTACATAAATTCAAAAAAGAGGAGGATTTAATAAAAATGGTCAATAATACGAGATATGGGCTTGCAGGAAGTATCTGGACAAAGGATATAGAGAAGGGCAAGAGAGTATCGGAGTCCATCCAAACTGGGATGATTTGGATTAATACATGGTTACATAGAGATTTGAGAGTTCCGTTTGGAGGAGTTAAAGACAGTGGTATTGGAAGAGAAGGTGGAAGATGGAGTTTGAGTTTCTTTTCAGAGCCAATGAATATATGCATTAAACATGAATAATGCAGTAAATGTGAAAGTCTAGTGTCTCTCGAACGAAATGAATAATATGACAGCGGCAGGCATTGTAGGCTTGGGATACTATGTCCCTCCGAAAATTATGACAAATTATGATTGGGAGAATATAGTAGATACCAGTGACGAGTGGATTACTAGTAAAACAGGAATAAAGGAACGAAGAATTGCTGACAAAGACATTTGTACAAGTGATTTGGCAGTCATGGCATCAATAGAAGCGATGAGAGAAGCAAAAGTCCGTCCTGAGGATATAGATTTAATCATACTTGCCACTAGTAGTCCGGATGTTCCTCTTTCATCAACAGCAAGTATTACTCAACACAAACTTGGTTGCAAAAATGCTGGTGCTTTCGATATTAATGCTGTTTGTTCTGGTTGGGTTCATGCCCTTGAAATAGGGTCGAAATTTGTTATCGATTCAAACTATGATAATGTGTTGGTAATTGGTTCAGAAGTTTACAGTAGGATTGTCAACTGGGAAGATAGGGCAACTTGTGTGTTATTTGGAGATGGTGCAGGAGCAGCAATATTACAGAAGATAGAAAATGGAAGAGGAATAATTGGTAGTTGGTTAAAATCTGATGGTTCGGGTGCAGAAGTTATACAGATACCTGCTGGAGGGATTAAGAAACCAATCTCATCCAGTGATTCATTAGAGGGTGAGCAATATTTTCATATGGATGGACGTGCAGTATGGAATTTTGCTATTGAGGCATTTCCTCAAGCAGTAAAGGAATTATTAAAACAGATCAATATGGAAATAAAAGATATTGATATGATAATACCCCATCAAGCTAATTTCAATATAATTAAAGCTGGAATGGAGAATCTCGGATTACCTATGGATAAAGTGTTTATGAATTTGGATAAATATGGCAATACAGCAGCAGCAAGTGTACCTATTGCTTTGGCAGAATCAGTTAAAGAAGGAATAATAAAACCGGGAGATCTGGTTATTACAGTAGGTTTTGGAGGAGGTTTGGCATGGGGAGCGAATGCGATAGAATGGTGAAGAATTTTCACCCTACTGGCTCTCCTCCTTCGACTAAGAAGGCTAACCTTCTTAATCCGTCTATTTCAATCAGATAATTAATTATAGATTCTGGCATCGATATAGAAAGAATTGTTCTAATAGCATCTTCATCGCTTATTGTCGATAGCATGAGCGCCGTAGCCCTAACTCTCCATCCTTCGAATTGATTTCGTTTTTCGAAAGTATGTCTGATTACATTCCAGCCTGCTTCACTATAGAGTTCTGCAGAAGAATTGTCGCTAGTAAAAAAGAAACCATTTTTACCATGATATTTTTCTGCGTGATCTACCCATTTGGGAGGATTTTCAATATCAGGAATGCTAACTATTTCCACATTATCAAAACCTTCTTGATTTTTTAACCATATATTTATCATTGCTTCTCTTTCCCTATAGCTCCATGGATTTTCCATAGATTCTGGCCTATTTGAAGAGCCTATGCACAGCACAAGTGGTGAATTAGGACAATTTTCTAAACGCCATTTTTCTGCAGCTTCAATTAGTGAAATATGTCCTAGATGAAGAGGCTGAAAGCGCCCCAATACTACTACCCCAGGGGCTGTTGAGATGTTTGGAGGAAGAGGATTCAAGGGGAGTTCTGACATCTTATCTACCTCAGTAACTACTAATCTTATCCTTTCCTAAATGCCACAATTCAGAATTCAAATAGTCTCGTCCTATCATTAAATCCAATTCTGGCTGCGATGTTTTTTTAATAAAATTAAATAACAATTGGCTGGATTCATTATGTGAATTCATTGTAGGCAGGATCTTTGGATCTTCTGATGGTTCCATTGTCTCTCCTAATTTTTCCCTACGAGACATCCAATCCAATACTATAGATTCTGTAAAAAAACGTTGATCTAATTTAGACAATTGATGTTGGAAGATATGCCATATTTTAGGTTCTAAAAACTCATCCACGCTAATTATATCTTTTTCTAAAAATGGCTCTACATACAGAAATAATCTTGCATCCCAGCAACTCCATTGGGCAACTGAAGACCATTTTGCAAGTAATAATATTAAGTCATTTTTGAATTCAGAATTAATATCAGAAATTTTTTTAGTAGTATCTATGGAATCTTCACTTTTATCAAAAATTTCCAAAATATCGCCCTCGATGTCTACATCAAAATCCCGATGGAATTCAGAATCTATTTGCGGGCGAATAATACTTAATTCTTTTTTATTTAATAAATCAATTAGATGAGATACTGTGTAATTCAATATTAAAGAAAAAGATTTTCGATTGACAAGATAGAGTATTACATCTGCCATCTGTATATTCCTCTTCGCGTAAGTAGAATAAGCCTTACTCAGTGTGGAACTATATAATGAGCCACCGGATTCAATAACATGTGCCGGAGCGTTAAGCACGTAAACTGAAAAATCTAGACAAAACTAGTTGCAAAGGAGAGAAAGAACAATGGCGACCATTGAAGAACAAATCAAGTCATTGGAAGATGAAATTACCAAGACAAAATCAAATAAGGCTACGCAAGGGCACCTTGGGAAATTAAAGGCCAAAATAGCCGCTCTAAGAGAGAGGAAAGAAAAAGCACAAGCCCATGCAAAGGCCAGTGGTGGAGGACCGGGTTTTGAAGTTAAGAAATCTGGAGATGCATCGGTAGCATTGGTAGGTTTTCCTAGTGTGGGAAAGTCCAGTCTTATCTCACAACTTACTGAAGTAGAGTCAGATGTTGGCAATTTTGCATTCACAACGTTAACGTGCATTCCTGGTTTAATGGAACATAAAGGTGCTAAGATACAGATATTAGATCTTCCTGGGCTGATAAAAGGTGCTGCCGAAGGAAAAGGGAGAGGTCGAGAAATATTGAATGTCATCAGAGGATCAGATATGGTCCTTTACGTAGTAGATCCATTCCAAAAGTCGCACTTCAATATCCTAGACTATGAATTATGGAGAGGTGGTTTGAGACTAAACCAACCAATACCTCAAGTTTTCATCACTAGGACTAACAGAGGAGGTATTGTAGTAAGATCAACTGTCAAACAAACCAATCTGACAGAAGAAGAAATACAAGATATTGTGAGAAGTTTTGGAATTGTTTCTGCCACAGTTACCCTTAGAACTAATGTTACTGATGACAATATAGTTGATACATTAGCAGGGAATAGGATTTACAGTAAAGCCGTAATAGTTCTGAATAAAGTTGATTTAGCAAATGAAAAGGATTTACAGAAAGCAAGAGATAGTTTACCTAATGGATGGCCAGTACTGGAAGTTTCTGCAAAAACTGGTTATGGTATAGAAGATATGAAAGATTTTATTTACAATAATTTACATTTTATGTCGATATTTCTGAAGCCACAAGGACAAGAAGCAGATTTGATTGAGCCATTGATTGTCAAAGATACCTCCACAGTAAGAGATGTTTGTGTGAAATTGCATAGAGATTTCGTTAGGAAATTTAGATATGCGAGAGTTAGGGGGCCTAGTGCAAAATTTGATTGGCAAAGAGTTGGATTAGAACATACCCTAAAAGATGGAGATTTATTATCAATAATTGTGAGAAGATGAATAAAGGTTGTGAAATAAGAACTATGGAGGAAAAAAATCGAGATATGATACCTCGCGCAGAGATGAGAGGATTTATTCAGCATTTACGAAACAGGGCATATGCTTTCGTGACTGTATTCACCATTGGCTTTGTAATCGGATATCCAATTAGTGAAGAGATAATTGAATGGTTTCTTAGTACTGAAGGTTACAAACCTAGTAATGTTCAAATAATTATTTTGCAACCAATGGAAGTAGTATTATTGCAACTTCAAATGGGTACTCAGATTGGTTTCTTATTAGTTATGTTTATATTAATAATTGATATTTCCGTCAATAGTCACAAAATAATTAAAAAATCTAGAAGAGAAGATACAATTAATTTTGATTTTAAAATCGGGAAAATAATAATCATAATACTAATTTCTTTAGCATTAGGAATCATAGGAATATTGTACTCGCATGAGATATTAATACCAATGCTACTAGATTATCTGTCTCGAGATGCGACGGATTCGGGATTATCCTCAACTTGGCGTTTGAAATCTTGGATTGGATTCATAACTGGATTATATTTTTCTTCGATAATTGGTTTTCAAATACCCTTGGTGACTACATTATTGATTAGAGGAGGAATTGTCAGAAGAAAATCTATTCTAGAAAATAGACGTTTTTTGTGGTTCTCAGCACTTTTATTTGGTGCACTAATTTCTCCTCCCGATCCTCTTTCATTATTCTTAGTAGGTGGCCCGATGTTGATTTTGCTCGAGTTTTCTCTATTTGTAGATAAGATAGTATTTACTAAATAAAACAAATTAATTCAAATTACGATTTCGAGCATCTTCTGCCTGAGCATCCAACCTACCCTGCTCAACATCCACAGATCTCAGAATTATTGCGCCTGCTAAAATGAGAATTGCAATGCTCAGAATACCTACTCTACTATCAAACATTACTGTCATAATTCCATAAATAAGTGGCCCCAGTAAAGCAGCTACTTTACCAAAGAATCCAAAGAAGCCGAAAAATTCAGCACTTCTTGTTTCTGGCACCATCTGGCCAAAGAGGCTTCTAGCAAGGCCTTGTGAACCTCCAAGAACTGAGCCCATGGCTGCACCAAGTATTATGAATTGAACCCCTACAACCAAGCCCAAAGGCTCCCAAACATATTTACGAGCATTTTCTGGTACAAAGTCCAAGACACCATCGCCGAGATTAGTAGGGTGATCTATACCTACGTTTGAAGAATATGTACTACCATCCTCATGTAATATACTAACGCTAAATCTAGTATCGTCGAAACTGGCTAATATTCCTGATTCTATCAATTCCGTAGAAGTAATTGAGATAGATTTTACAAATTTTTCTTCATTTTCAGGCCATTGCCAGTCATATAAAACATATTCAGTTACATATATGTCTTGTTTTAGGGGGAAGTAATCTACCCAATTTTTTACCCACTCTTGCTCATCGAATTCAGAATCGGAAAATTCAATTTTTTGTGCTAAACTAGGAGCAGAGCTAGACACAGTAACTGTGTAGAGATCTTGTGATTCGTCCCATTCGTACATAATGTCATGCTTATCATGGGAGTCTAATTCTAGCGGTGCAAATGCTAATGCAGCAAAACAGAGCACTATCCAACCAACTAATGATGTTGTAAGGGCTTTTTTAGTACCTATTTTTTCAGCCAATCTAGTAAAAACGAGTGCAGAAGGGGCTGCAACAATCTGAACCATCAATATAGCAACCATCAAAAAAGTAGTAGTAATTCCAAGAACTACAGGACCATATATTCCGCCTAATGCAGTAACTGTATTTATTCCATCAATAAAGAAGAAATATGCTAGCATGTAGATAAATAGTGTCCTAAATTTTGGTACTTCACTAAGAGTTTTTCTAATCTCTGAGAAAGCTAACTTTGCAGAGTCTAAAATAGATAATGAATCCATTTCATTTTCTATAGGAGGTTCGGGAACCCACTTGAATGTCAATAATGCGAAGCCATACCACCATAATCCAGATGAGGCCATTATTGAGGGTATTACCCATGAATACATCTCTCCATCTGAATCAACAAGTACTAATGTCATCACTAAATGAATGAGTAATAATATTCCTCCTCCAAAGTAACCGTAAGCGAATGCTTTATTGGAAATTGCATCCATTTCATCATCTGTCCCCATATGAGGCAATAATGAGTTGTAAAATACGCTAGAACCATTTAAACCGACATTAGCAATTACAAACATAACCATTAGCCAAACCCATTGAGTGCTAATTGGGAGAAGTGGCGCAATTGCCAATAATATAGTTGCACCAGCTCCTACATATGTCAATATCCTTAGCCACCACATCTTAATTGCTCGACGATCGGCTATTACTCCAAAGGAAGGGCTTACTAGAGCTACTAATAATGCTGCACCGGAAACAGAAAATGACCAAATAGCATCGCTGGTAAAGTCGATCGAACCTATAGTAGTAGTCAAACCATTTGCTTTCAAGAATAAATAAGAAAACCAAATAGGAAGTACTGCAACGGTGACACTCGTCTCAAATGAGGACTTGGCCCAGTCAAAATATGCATAACCCCTAACTGCTTGTGGATTTGATTCTCGGTCTAATTCTACTGTCTCTGACATGTCAATACCTAACCTCTCGGAGATGTTCTAGGGTTTTATCATTGGGGCTAATCAGAAGAATTAATGATGAGAGTTATGTACGAATACAATTCGGAAAGAGCATGGCAGATTTAGCGGAGTGGGTGCGGCCCCGGGAGAATACAATAGAAGCCATATGCCATGGGATGCAAGTTAGTGACGGAGTAGAATTTGACCTTAGATTAACTGAAGATGAACGCTTAGTCCTCCACCACGACTCAAAAACAGAATATGGAGATTATCCCGAATCAATGATAATGGAAGAATTACCAGAATATGTTGAAACACTAGATGAGTTATTAGAAAATAATAATTTTGTAAGAAGATGGACTGAAGAAGGAGCATTTTCTTGCATAGAATTGAAACCTCCGCATCCATCTAGTGGAAAGGCAGGAGGATGGTTTGGAGGAGAATCTAGAGAAAAGCATATGATTAAAATGATACAAAATCTAGAAGAAGTATTGGAGCCGATAGATTTAGGAGAAAGTGGCACGGTAGTCTATTCATTTGAACCAAAAATAATATCTGCAGCAAAAAAAACAAAAAGTAAATTTAAATTTAGTAGAATAAGACCATATCTGAGGCAATGGGGTACTTGGAAAACACAAAGAATAGTTGCTGCACCCTCTTTTTTATCTAATTCACTTCCTAGGTTGATGGATAAACAAAGGAGAGAGGGATCGCCCATGCTGCCTTGCTCCATGCAATATCTTAAAGGCATTGAAAGTAGGATTAATATGGGCTTAACTGTAGGACTAAAAGGTAAAAAACTTGAAAGATTAAATAAATATAGAAGAGGATATCCGATTTATGTTTGGCCTTGTGAATCGAAATATGAAAGATTAATCTTGGATGCAGGACTTACTGGCATAACTGATGATTTATCTCCGAATATGGTAACCTTGGTTACAGGACATGCACGTTGGACGAAACCAGCAACACAACCCCTAACCGATGAGAAGAGAGAGGAATTGGACAATACTCCAGAAATAGAACATGAATCTATAATCTCAGAGTTCAAAAATGAAATAACTCCGTGGCATGAGTTAACAAATAGTGAGAGAGAATCTTTTGTAACTAATTGGAGTAAGAAGTGGTCATGGGAGAGAGATATTGAAACCATACTAAAAGAAACAAAGGCGACTAATATGCCATGGGAAGTATCTAGAATAATCGGACATAGAGGGACTGGAAAAACCCATAGTAAATAATCTAGAGTCTCTTTTTCGGCTGATTCTCGGCTATATATTTCGGCCTATATATAGGAGTCCCTCGTCCATCTCGGGAATTTCTTTCATCCATTATTTGTGCACAAATGCCAGCAACACGGGCCCATCCAAAAAATGTAGTATAATAGTCTGGTTTCCTAAATCCAACTGAATGTAATAAACTACCACTTGCTAGGTCTACGTTTGGATATGGATTACTTATTTTTGGTATTTCTTTTAATATATCCGGAACAATTTCCCGAAGTGCTTTGGCTATTTTAAAATTTGAATCATCCGGGCAGACTTTTTGACCCAACTCTATCAAAAGTCTAGCACGTGGATCTTCGGCCCTAAGCACTCCGTGCCCAAACCCGTAAATTGGCCTACGCGCAGCTAATTCTGAACGAACAAATTTTTCTATTTCGGAATGATCTGAAGTACCAATTCGTTGAACAAATTCTAGACAGGATTGGTTGGCCCTACCATGTAGTGGTCCTGATAACGCATTCATGGCACTCGCTAAAGAAGCGTAAACCGAAGCTTTTCCTGAAGCAACTGCTTTACCTGAGAAGGTAGATAGATTTCCTCCTCCATGGTCCATGTGTAATATGAAAAAGAATTTTAGTACACGAGTCATCTTTTCTGCCTCTGGGCCATCTATTCCAAGCATATGGACAAAGTTCTCAACTAAACCTAGTTCCGGTTTACGTGGCCGTAATGATTCTTTTTTACCACCTCTAAGTAAGAAAATGCGTGCCATTAGTTCTGGCATTCTGGCTATTAAATTTATAGAGTCTATTCTGGAATCTCCCGTAGTTTGAGCAGCGCCTAATGCCATTATCCCTATAGAAAGCCAATCCATAGGATGTCCACTTCCAGGAGTTAAAGATTCCAAGACCCTTAATGCACCAGTTGGCATTTCTTCTGCTCTATGAGTAAGTTCTTTTCGGAACGCCATTGATTCCTCAGGTGTAGGTAGATGCTTATTGAGTAAAAGGAAAACTACGTCTTCTTCTTCCATATTAGCTAAATCGCCAACTGGATATCCAACATAATGGACACCTTCAAGAGGATCAACATACGATGTTTGACATGTCCCTACTGGTATCCCTCTCATACCTGAATTGAGATGCTTAGTAGTGATTGTGAATAGTTCCTCTTCCTCGGGCATGTAATCTCAGATTCACATCTGAAAGAGAGATAGTGATAACTTCTCCGCTGATGCATATATGTGATTGACAATTTTAAAAAGTTAAAAAAACTATATTAGTCCTATTTTTTTACCACAATTCTCAAATGCCGATAATACTAAATCAATATCTTCACGGTTTAGTCCAGCAGACATTTGTGCCCGAACTCTTGCTTTATCTGCAGCGACCATTGGGAAAACAATAGCGCCAACCATTACTCCTTCATTTCGCAGTTCTCTAGACATTTCTTGAGCTTTCTTACTTTCTCCGCACATCACAGGAATGATTGGAGTTTCACTAGCCCCAGTATCAAAGCCGAGAGATTGTAGTTTTTTTCTGAAATAATTAGTATTATCCCACAGTTTCTGAACATGCTCAGGTTCGGTCATGAGAACTTCTATGGATGCTTTTTGCGCCGCTGCTACTGCAGGTGGTTGACTGCCCGATAGGAGCCAAGAACGACTATGATTAAGGGCGTGTCTTCTGACTTCTTCACTACCTGCCAAAATTCCTCCTTGTACACCTAACGCCTTAGAATATGAGCCGACTTCAAAATTTACTCTACCTTGTAATCCGAAGTGTGAGACAATGCCTTTTCCTCCTCCAAGAACTCCTTCGCCGTGACAATCGTCAACAAATATCATGGCATCATGTTCTTCTCCAAGTTTGGTTATTTCGTCAAGAGGTGCGATATCGCCATCCATACTAAAAACGCCATCAGTTATGATTAATTTTCTCTCAGAATTTTTGTTATTATTGAGTATATTTTCAAGTTCACCCATATCATTGTGTGAATATACTGCTCTGGAAGCTTTAGTCAATCTAACTCCATCAATTATTGAACCATGATTCAATTCATCTGAAATTATGAGATCATTAGATCCATTTACAAGAGTAGGTATTAGCCCTACATTAACGGTGTAACCTGCAGAATAAATTAATGCTGCTTCAACTTCTTTAAATTCGGCACATACCTTTTCTGCCTGTAGATGAAGATCCAATGTCCCTGCAATGGCTCTAACAGAACCCGATCCCGCACCATACTTCATTGTGGCTTCAATCGAGGCTTGAACAACTTTGGGGTGAGTAGTAAGATTGAGATAATTGTTAGCGGACAGCATTATTATCTCTTTTCCATCCATGATACACCTAGGTTCACTGGCTGATTCTAATGTTGGAGGATTCCAGTCTAAACCTTGTGATTGAAGGTACTCATATCTTTCGCGCATCCACGACATGTCGGCTGCCATGCATCCCACCAAGGGACATGGTTCATTGATACATCGGATAATTTTAACAAAAAGAATACATATACTTAATTCTGTAATTGTTTTTGCAATCAATATGCCCAGAGAAGGAGTAGAAGTAGTGATTCTCGGAACTGCACAGGATGGAGGAATCCCACAAGCTGGTTGTTCTTGTAAAAATTGTACCGCAGCTCATGAGAATTACAAATTAAAAAGAAACCCGGTATGCTGTGGAATAAAAGGCGTTGATGGGAGCTTTCACTTAATAGAAGCAGGAAGGAGCCTATCTGAACAACTAAAACTATGGTCAGAAAAAATGAATTTGGAGAATATAGAGAAACCAGAAACAGTTTCCATAACACATGTACACTTAGGGCACGTAGATGGTTTAGGTCAATTTGGAAAAGAAGTAATGAATTCCAAAGATTTACCACTATTTGCCAGCAAAAAAACCATAGAAGTATTAGAGAATAGGAATGTTGTATCTGCTTTTAGATGTAATGTAGTAAAAAGTGGAAGGGCATTTTCGCCAAGTGATACATGTGGTTTTGAATTAGAATTTATCAAAGTACCACATAGAGATGAAGAAGCAGATACTCATGCTATATTGATACATGGGCCGAATAAATCACTATTATTTTTACCAGATCACGATAGTTGGGAAGAAACTCTGAGTGAATATAAGAAAGAAACAATTAGGCAATGGTTTACTGATATGCAAATCAACTATGCTTTGATAGATGGAACGTTTTGGGATTCTCAAGAATTGATGGATAGGGATATGTTAAAAGTCCCTCATCCCCCTATATCTAAGACCATAGAGATGTTAGGGAAAAAAAATATTAACGATCCTGAAATACTGTTTTTCCACCTAAATCATACTAACCCGGTGACAGACATATATTCAAAAGAATGTCAAATAGTAGAAGTTTTAGAATGGCAGATAGCAAAGGATGGGCAAGTATTTACTCTTTAGTAAGAAATGCCGAACCTTAAGAACGTGGTTTTCTGGACAGGTATATGAAACTGCAAGGCGCGGTATCTAGTGGCCTAGGACGTGCACATATTTTTATGGCGCAAAAGCATTATCAGGACCAATTCAAGAGAATATTAGAGAGTAGTGCATGGCCAGGTACATTGAATGTAGACTTGGTTGAAAGTTGTATTAATAATTATAATAGATTAAGAATAATTTCTGGGTTGGATGAAGGAAAAGTATCTGATTCCGATAAAGCTTTGAGAATTCAAGGTTTTGAAAGAGAAGGTAAATCATTTGGAGGTGCGACAGCATTCAAGGCGAAAATCTCGAAAGACGAGAAGAACTGGATAGAATGTGCTATACTAATCCCGGATCTGACAAGACATGTAAAAACTGCAGAAATAATATCTAAATCATTTTTACGAGAAATGATGCCATGTAATAATGGCGATTTAGTTTTCATCACTCTAATTTGAGTCGTATTAACCATTCTCTTTCAAGAAAGGCGGCCATTTCATGCCTCATCAAAGAGAGCCATCGTACGTACTCACGAGTATCTTCCGGCCTTTTGGTGAAATTTATTTCAGGGATTATAGAGTTAACCTTGCCATCTATTTCATCATGAGAAATAGACCAGAGAATTAGCCCATCTGAGTTAGCCCTACCCAGATCAACAGGTACATCTGGATTCTCAAGAGCAGAAATTAAATCATCTAAAGTTATCCTACCAGATACGACTCCTGAGACTGCAGAAGCTATTCTTCTTACTTGATTCCATAAAAAAGCTCTTGCTTTTACTGATATTCCGATAATCTTACCTGAAGAATCCACCCATGGAGAACATTCGTCTATAATTCTAATAGGATTTATGTCTCCTTCAATCTTACATAAATTAGTAAAATCATGCCTACCTTGTATAGCAGAACATGCTTCTTCAATGAGGTTTTTTTCTGGAAAATATGGCCAATCATCTACTGCTTCTAGTCGATATAAATAGTGTCTATAATTAGCCTTTCTGGACCTTGTATTGAAAGGTACTTCTTGGACATGCCACATCACCATACCAGTAGGGAGATTATCATTTATTGCCCTTAGCATAGATTTGGGAGGTACTTGCTTAATTAATGACTTGGGTAGTGTAATGCATGCTAAATTCATACGAACACTTACGCCAGCATCCGTCCTACTACAAATCTCCAAACAGCCTTCAGACCACCAAGTTAATTTCTTCAATGCTTTTTGAAGAGATCCTTCTACAGTCCTTATATCTGGTTGTATTTGAGAACCATGGAAACAATCACCATGGTATCCAAAAGCAACTATCACCCTGCCGCTAGGCAAGTTAATTTCCTCCCTTATTCCTCGGTTGCCATATATTCCATGGCTTCTTCTACTGAAGAGAAACCTAGGCCAACAATAGCAAATTCTATTGCTATAGGCGTGTATTGTTGTGCAAATTTCTCACTCCTATCAAAATTTGTCTTCAGATTTATTGAATCGATTAACATCCTAGCGGCCTCGTAAAGATGAAAGGAAACATCCACTTCTTCTGATTTCTCTCCTAAAGCCCTTAGTTTCTGAAATTCTCTGATTGCCATCGGAACTCTATCGAATTCGATCAGAGCATTAGCATAAGATGCTAAATATTCAGCGTTGTCTGAATCCAATCCTGCGGCTTTTCTGAGATAAGATTGTATTTTTCCTTCATTAATTATGTCATTTCCTTTGTCGTCCATGTTGCCGTTTTCTTGGATTTCAAACATTGCTGCTTCAGCCCAACCATGATAACCTGCTGGGTCATTAGGATTTGCAGAAATAAAAGATTCAAAAATCTCCATTGCCCCCATAAAATTTCCTGATGTAATACTTTGCGCTGCGTTAGTTAAGATATCGTCTTCGGACATTTTAGTCACCTACGGGACTCGTCAGAAGCCATGAGGTTATGAAAGATACGTTTGTTTATTTAAATTAAATCGGAATTATTTCCAGATGAATTACTATTTGTATCCATCAATTCATTAATTAAACGATATATTTTCATTGGGCTCTTGATGCCATACAAGCAATCCGAAGGATCTTGTGCGACTGACGACCTACGACGTTGTTTTGACACCCATGCAAAAACTGATAGAGGTGTTTTTTTGGCCTTAGATGAGGTTAATTCTTCAGGTATCCCTATTCCCGTATCAAGAGATTCTTGTTGAATTCCCAGTCCTGATGCAGTCAAAATATGGACATTGCCATAGCCTAAAATTCTACCAATAATTGGAGGGTTTGCTTTTAAATTTTCTATTTTATCAAAAGAGATTCCGTGGACACTAGTATCAATGAATAAGAAACTCTTACGTATATGTATTCTTTTGTCAGTAATTGCATAGTGAAATGCGTGTTGATATAGAAATGTGAGTGAAGCCATGACTAGACTTGAGAATAATCCCAAAGGTAAAAACCAAAAATAATTCCAATCAGGGAGTGGGTTTTCAAAATTAGAACCAACTAAACCAGAAAGGGTAGATAAGATATCTGCAGCATACCAGATAAGAGGAATCAAGGCGGAAATTATGATCCAAGAGGTTGTCCATTTCCCAGATGTAGAAAAGTTTGCATAATGATTTATTTTTGCGATGATTAGCATCACAAATACAAAACCCATAGTGCCAGAAATATCGATTAAAGATCTTACTAAAGACAGTATAAAATACATTTGCCCATCACCTTCAGGAGAGTTAAATTGTTCTGCAGCGAAGAAAACTGAGTGGGTTGCAAAAATAATTATTGCCAAAATATATTTATCTGCCATTGAGAAGAAAGAGGGCGAACCTTGCCAAACAGGAGTCTCAGAGTCTGTAATCTCAGGAAATACAGATTTTACTGTATCTGGGTCAATTTTTGATTTGAAATCTTGAATGTAGTCCGACATCATTTTCAACTTCCCGATAGTGTAATACTTACTGAATATATGGGTGTGACAATACAAATATTATGAAAATTAATGTAAAACCCCCCAAGTATGCTCTGCATTTCCATGAATCCATGAATAATCATTAATAGAACGTAGTCCATTTTCATCTAAAATGGCTATTCTTTCGACTTCTAGAGGATATTCGTTGTATGTAAGATGGCTGACCATTCCTGCCCTAGTAGGTTGATCAAAAACCCATTTGGCCCTACTAACGGCCTTTACTTCAATCGATATTTGAGTTCGCCCATTCCAAAGTCTGATTTTGAATCTTGGTAAAAGATTTCCATCATTATCTTTCAAATTGGTATTTGATTTTGATAATTCGACTTCACAACGAACAAATTTTTCAGACCTTTTCCTTTTGGCGTCATGGAAAATACCAGTGCCATTAGAGGGAGTACGAAATGCATCCCTCAATCTCCAAGGAGATGAATCTAAAGATGAAGTAGAAAAGGAAACGTGAGGTAAAAACCAATCTAGGTAAGATCCATCATCGAAATGCAACATACCCCAAAACCATGGGACAGTGGGAGCTTGAACCGAAACTTTCTGGAAATACGCAGTTCCTTGCATTTCTTCTCCGTCAACATTTAGTTTACATTTAGTTCCTTGAAGCCTCAAGATATCATAACCCATATTCATTGCCATGACATTATTTTTGTAAGTAAGAGTGCTTGGTGGTCCGGACCAAGGAGTAAGTTCTGCCTTGAAATTTGAAGGAGCACCGCGTTTAACAGCTTCTTTATCAGAAACAAGATTCATCCAAAATTTGTTATTTCCAGGATTCATTCCAAACGACATGTCTTCTTGGAGTAATGGAATTACTGCACCTGCTCCTTCTCCTGAACCATTTTTTGGCCATAATGAATGTTGATCGTTAATTGCTGCCATCCTACATTCTTTCATTACCAATGGTTCAAACATTTTCTCACCATCAAACCACCAAGAACAAACCATTCCAGGGAAAACTAGGCCACCTTCTTTGTCTATATGCATTCTAGAACCCGGCATCCACCAATGCCCTGTCATTCTAATTGCTGGTGTTTCCTTGGTGGACCATAGCGTCATAAGTTGCTTGGAACGTCCAGGATTGGTTATGTCTGGAACGTATATTATCACCCACCACCACCACCATGAGAGTCGTGGTATTGGTGGCAAAACATCGAGTCTCCATAAAGAAGTGAAGTCTCCCTCAAATTTTTCCATTCCGTTAATCATTTCTAGGCCTCACATGATTTCTCTATTTTTGAATATTGACTGACCTATTCCTAACATAGAAACGGTAAATAAAGATAACATAATAATACTAATAAAAATTGATACTAATGGATTAGAAGTACCAAGAGTGTGTGCAGGTGGTTTCCAAAATATATCAAGGCCAGTTTCTAAATTGAATGCCAATGACATTTGTTGTAATTGAAGTGTATCTGGCCATGCGATTAAAACAATCGAGTCGATAATCTGAAGTGCCCAATGATTTATTGAAATAGCCGATATTGTCCAGTTTGGATTTGCTATGGTTAATATTCCCATTACAAATTCCCAAACACCGATGGAAATACAGACATATATTCCGTATTTCGGCGAGATAAGTGCTAAAGTATTGAATAATGCACCATACGCGCATAAAACTAGAATAGTGGCAAATCCGATACCTAGCCAAATTGGCATGTCTGATAATCTAATTATACTTTCTCCTGGCCCCAATAATGAAGAAAATAACCCCATAAATAATGATAGGAATAATATGTAAGTCCCAGTCACTGTGAGATATCCAAGTAATCTGTAGATGATGAATTCTCCTCGGTGAATAGGTTTTGACAACAAATAGTGTAAAGTTCCATTCTCAGTTTCATCTCTAATTAATCCAAGAGATAGGAAGAGAGGAAGAAACAAACCAAGTAATATTACAAAAGCCATCTTTCCCACTCCAATTATAAAGGTTCTATGACTAGATTCGCCCATAAATTTCTCATCAATAGGATCTTCGTCTACATTAGAATCTTTATTTATTTCAATGACATTTCCATCGCCATCTAAGATCCATTGGACATCACAAATAATTCCATTACCATTCTTATCATTATCAAATGCTTCTCCCTCATCATCTACATAAATCCAGTTAGAATCTTCAGACCAATTTTCCCTGGTACAGTCTCCATCATCATCAAAACCCTGACTTGATTGTAATAAAATACCATCCCAATTGATATCATCTTCATCGATATACATCGATATAGGATCCGGCTCTACATAGAATGAATCAGTATAAATGCCCCATACTAGGTAGTAGTCCATAGGTACTTCTATGGAACCAGAAGCTTGAAATTCACCATTGAATACATATTCTCCATTACCATAAACACATGCAGAACCATATTCAACAAGGATCCAATCAGTAAACGCTTCGCCTTCTGGACAAGTGTTTATTTCTTCTTGCCAATTTATTATTGGATCCCACTCATTACCTGTGTAATTCATATTTATCCAAACAGGGTCAAGTATACCTTGACCAAACCAAGAGTAATTTCCTGAAGTATTTCTCAAAAGATCATTATCATCGATTTCTCCGACAGGAATATATTTTCCCACTCCCGGATATTGGCTAGAGTCGAAATCACTATGTCCGTACTTAATTTCTTGGCCAAGTGGATAACCGTCTTCATCTTCATCAACAGAGTCCCCATCATTATCTATTGATTCAAAACCGTCTCTTACTGAATCTACATAAAAAGCAAGTAAAAGAAGCATTATTAGTACACCGACTCCTAAAACCACCCAAGTAGATAATCTATGCCTTAGTTGCCTAATAGTTAACTCAATTATTGCGCCTGCCTTACGATCAAGTTGAGACCACACAGATTCTTTCAGAGATAATCCTTTTTTATCCATGATTTATTCCCCCAATTAGGTAACCAATCAAAGAATCTAGATTATCATCTGGATTCTCTATAGAAGTTATTTTTTGGTTTGATTTAACAATCAAAGAAGGAAGGACGTCATGAGCCGCTGATAAATTGTTTGTATGAATCTCCAATTGACCTTTGTCGGGAAATCTAACTCCATAAACTGGTTCTGAAGCGATAAACAAACCAGCTAAATCTCTAGGATTTTCACAATTTATTAAAATTCGATGCGGGTGTTGATCAAGTAAATCTCTTATTGCATGTAAATTGCCAATAGCTAATAATTTACCATTATTGAGTATTACAATCTGCTCAGTAATTCGTTCAATTTCTTCTAAAATATGGCTAGAAACTAAAACTGTTTTGCCCTGTAAACCTAATTCTCTAATTACATTCATTATACTTGTTCTTGCGATTGGATCACAACCATGCAAAGGCTCATCTAGAATTATTAAATCAGGATTATGTACTAATGCATGAGCGATTTTAACACGTTGCCTCATACCTTTACTATACTTTCCTATCTCTTTGTGATAAACATCTCCTAAACCTACAAAATTTAATACATGTTTGGAGCGTTCTACTGCCTCTTCTCTAGACATACCATGTAACCTAGCCAAGGTGGAAATAAAATCAAGAGATGTCATCCAGTCATACATTCTCTCTGATTCACTGACATAACCAATCCTGCGATATGGAGTGGTGCTTTTCCATGGATCTATACCAAATAAGCGAACAGCGCCTTGACTTGGTTTCAAACGGCCCATAAGTATTTTGAAAAGTGTAGATTTACCTGCACCATTTGGGCCAAGAATTCCAGTAACTCCACCTTCTATGGCAAGAGAAATGTCATTTAACCCAATAACTTCTCCGTACCACTTAGAAACATGATCTAACATAACTGATGGAGATTTATTGCTTATTTCATTCATTCTCTGGTAACCTCCATAGAACTAACCCTTGACACCAATATCCCTACAGAAATAACATTCATAAAAATTAAGGAAATTACAGAGAAGCCCAGAGGGTGTTCGTAATTCAAATCCAATCCCAATAAAAACTGGCCAAAATGAGCTAGGCAATCATAAGGACTTAAAATATACATTATTGTTGTATCAAATTGCATTTCTATGAGGAGTGCGATGATTTTAGTACCATAAATTATACTCAGAAAACCAATTGCAGCAAAGAATCTACTTTGACTTATGCTGGAAAGCGCCAAGCCCAGTGAAGTATAAGTCATCACTAAAATAATTCCAGCGATAATTCCACTGAGGAATATGGGCAAGGTATCGACTAAGTAGGCCCAACTTTCACCTCTGAAAACTATTGCACTGGTATAATAAGCGAAGTAAGAAAATACAATGACGAAACCTAAAATTGCAAATACACTTAGATATTTCATAATAGTATAATCAAAACGATTAATTGGCCTAGAGAAGTATAAAGCACTAGTGCCATTTTTCCTATCATCTGAAATCATGCCTCCGACAACTAATGCAGTTAATAAAGGCCACATGCAAAGATTTCTAGGAAAATATCCCAGAACTTGCCCCCATAAATTGTAACGATTTATACCCCACATCTTAGATAGAAAATCACCATCTTGGCCGGGCAAAAGAGAAGAGAAGAATAATAGAGGTATTGGGGCTAAAGAAGCCAGAAATATGACTAATATTGTAAGCCTTACAAATGGATGGTAGTACCTATGTCCTTTACTTGTAAAGATACCATAAACATGATGTCTATATATTGAGTAATTTCTCATCCACCTTGGACCCAAAATACCCTCCCACTGTTTGTATGACTGGTCAAAAATTGTACCCAATTCCGCTTCTCTTTTTGCAACTACCGCGGTCAACTCCTCATCTCCATCTCCAGAACCATAAGCGACTTCCATCCTTGTCTGCTTACCTGCAATGTCTATATCCGAATCAGAAATATCAAATCCCTCCAACATGCTCAGATGTCATTAAGTCTGAAGTTCCTTTTATTTCAGCACCTAACTTATCCATTATGAGAAGGAAAATATCTTCTAAGTCTGGAGTATATTCTTTCAATTGCCGTACTTGTACTTTACAATCTGCAGCCGTTTTAATAATCTCTGTTATTGTATTTTCATCGATTAATGTAACTCTTAATATCCTGCCTAAACGACGTACAGAAAAACCTCTATTTTCTAATTCTTCATGCAATTTAGAAGCGCCTCCCCAAATTGTTATTTCTATTTCTCTATCTACTTGATCAACTAATTCGTCCAAACTTTTTTGTAGCACTACTTTACCTTTGTAAATCATCAATATGCTTTCGCACACTTCTTGAACATCTTCCATGACATGACTACTCATCAAGACTGTTCGCTTCCCTTCAATAGCAGTTCTCCTTAGAGTGTCTAGCATGAATTTTCGGGCCCGTTTATCTAAACCATTAGTTGGCTCATCGCAAATTAATATCAAAGGATCGTGAATTATTGCACATGCCAATTTTGTTGCCTGCTTCATTCCAGTACTAAAAGTCTCTATTTTTCTATATCTCTGATCTTTAAGGCCGACATATTCTAGCACTTCATGAGCCCTTTGTGTGGCGATATCTGTATTCATCCCCAGTATCTCACCGGAATATCTGACTTGATCAATAGCCGATAAACCAGGATCTAAAGCATCATATTCTGGCATATATCCTATTTTAGAGCGTATCAACTCACCCTCTGTTTTAACATCATGCCCCAAAACTTTACCTGTGCCAGAAGTTGTTTTGATAAGGCCCAATATACACTTGAATAGTGTTGATTTACCAGCACCATTTGGTCCAAGAACTCCTACTGCTCCACGCTGAATCTTTAGATTGATGCCATCTAATGCTAAATGGGGACCATACATTTTGCAAAGATTGTTGGTCTCTATTACCCAATCATTGGCTTCATTTTTCTGCACCGTAGTAACCCCTCTTTAATCTCTAATGTTTAATACTAAGAAGAATCTTTTAAGACTCCTTCTCTAACTTTAATTGCAATTCCTTTTTGGAATAGTTCCATTTCTTTTGATGTTGCTATTGGCGTACCATGTGCAATTAAGTCACCACTAGAACTAACAATTAAACAAGGCTGTCCTGGTATCAAATGTTTATCTGCGCCCAGAATATAACCATGCATTACATTCCTGCCTTTTCCCACGAATGGTATTGCATCATCATTGATACAAACCTTTGGTAAACCCGAAAATTCAGAATCACTATCAATAGTGTCGAATGATATAGGATATCTATTGTCGCATAATCTTTTTACACCTTCTAAAGTAAATGAAATACCTCCATCATTTAATCTTGGAGATAAAATATGTGTACCATCAGAATAAACATTGACCATCCTATCAGTTGTTGATTTACGATTAGACATTGATGTAGTTAGTTTACAACCATCATTGGGGTTAATAGAACATAGAACTGATAATTTATCTACAATAGAACATCGATCCATCCAATCTCTAACATTTTCCTCGATTTTGGACATTTTAAGTATTTTTAATTCTGGCTTAATTCTGATAAAAGGTATTTTTTCAAGATTCAAGTCTGAAAGAAATTCCATAATCTCTTCATCATCATAATCTATGTCCCACATATCATTAGAACCATCCAAGTGGCACCAAGGAGATAAGTCTTCAAGTGAATAAGGAATAATCCCTAGTGGAGTAAGAATTAATGGGATACTATTTGGAGTTTCAATAAGATGTGAAATTATGGCATTTAGTGAACATGTCCTCCAAGGAGGAGGAGTTTTTTCAATTATGATAAGATTCTTTACAGTAGATTTTGAACCATCCCACCATGATCCTGGAGTTTTCCATCTAGTAGCAATAAGTGCCTGTAAGTGCAATATGTGTGGACGTAATTCAATATCATGGCTCATTCTTTCGCCACCCTTCCTGACCGGATTGGTAGATGCTATAATATCCATAATACTCTCTCCTATTGGGCCTTCATCAGGGAATGCAAGCTGATCTAAGACCCAGAGAAATGCCCCTCTTAGTTGAGGTGAACAGTGACTTCTCTCTTCGGCTAATTGCCAAATTTTACCAGTACGTATCGCTTCTCTGCATTTGGCTAGTTCTGCCTGAGTAATCTCAAGATTATGCCTGGATAAGATGCTGGTTCTTTCATTTTTATCCATTTTCCTAACTTCTTCGGGAGATAATCCAAATAAAGCACGTGAACTTATTGGCCATTCCCTTATTTCCTTTAGCTTTACTGTTCCCGTAGGAGTAAAAAATCTATCATCACGGGCAAAAAGAACATACGCTGCACTATCAAAGATATCGACCCCTAAGGCTATTGATAAAGGAAAAAGTAGAGGATGTCCACATCCGAATAAATGGATTGGCCGGTTTGGAGGTATAGTAGATTTTGAAGCTAATAATATTTGAAATAGTTCCCTATACATCTGTTTTTCCATTAGAGGAACTATGCCTCCTATGGGATGGACAGTAAAATTGTGATATTTACCTCTAATTGAAGACATTAAATAACCGGATCTAGAACGTAGATCGTCATTTATTCCTCCTTGTATGGGGCCATTTAGTAATAAATTATCACCTGCTACTTCTAGTGATTCAGAAGCACGATTAGCAGTTTCTTCGACTGCATACTCTAGTTCAGAAAACGACATATCGGGACGACCAAAAACATCTAGCATAGTTCCTATATCAACACCGATATCTCTTTGGAATTCAACAATTTCACTAACTCCGACTTCGACATCTCCATACACATAAGATTGGAAAGTACCAGAGTCGGTAACTATAATTCCTGGGAAGTCCAAAAGATTATGCACGCCATCAGATAAAGCTACTTCTTTCAGTTTTTGATGCTTCCAAATTATATATGAATTGGTTATTAATCCCTCTATGCCATATTCCTCCCACATCTCTCTAGGCTCTATTGTCCTGATGTTTGGATTTACTACAGGAAGAAGCATAGGAGTATTTAGCACTCCATGATTAGTATGTAAACGTCCTATTCTAGCAGCACCATCTCTGGACAAGATTTCGAATTTACCTAAGTCATGATTTTGACAAGGCAGAGGTATAGGGCGCGGGCTCATGTGCTGGCTGTGAGGGATTAGAGTCATCAATCCTCGCTATTTCTATTTATTATTCTTAGATTAACAATACCGTCTTTGAGCGACATTTCTACTTTATCACCTGAGTTGATGGCAAAAGTTGGATCTATATCAAAACCATGTGCATAAGGCACATTTAACAACGATACGGCAGGTATTGTTAGTGGACATACGTCCGTGTTTACTATTGCCTTAGGGCCTTGACCAGTGTATATCAAGCCCATTAATATAAATGGCGCAACTGTCGAACCAGAGCCTTTTGGGTAAATAAAAATTGTATCTTTGATTTCGCATCCATCCAAAGGATGCCCTGGTTCTTCTATTACTCCTGTGTCTCTATTAACATAACCAAGATATGTTATAGGGACATCGGTCACTAAAGCTTTGCCGACTATTTTCCATTCTGACTGGCTTGGAATACCTTTTCCATCGATATTTATTTCAGAGGTTTGTTTGGTTTTTCTAGAAATCATAGTCTTTGCCTTTCTAGAATCTAAAATTGGCCTAGGCCCTGTTATTAGCCTATCATCAAATGCATGAGCTACGCACTCAATTATTTTAGAGACGCTAGTTGGCATACGGTTTAGGCCACTTGTCAAATAATGTTCTGCTTTCAAAGAATTTGTCAATATATGATTATATTTGTTCCTATTATAAGGAGTTACTTCGGGACAAGTGTCCTTGAGTACCAATGCTCCTGCAGTTTCTAGAACATCAATAGTTCCATCTGCTTCTAGAATGTCATAATTATGTCCACTAGTAAAAAGCCAAAGTCTCTTATTCTTAATTTTTTCACCGAGTTCCATCCTTGCGCGTGCTGCTGCTGCCGTGGCCCTTGCTTCACCTATGCTCGCCTGAGGGCATCCTATGACCACTAGATCAACAAGTCCTTTTGGCGAAAGTTCTCTGTATCTATTGACTAAATCATCTTCACTAAATATTATTTCTCCTTGATATTTATCTACATTTGGAGAATGTGTGGAATCTCCATCAATCCACAACATTGGGCAGCCATAATTTGCAGCAGAAGCGGTTAATGCCTTACGCATCTCAAATGAAATTTTAGTAGGTAAACCTACAATATATGGCATGGGCCCCCAAGGGAGTTTCCACTCTGGTCTAATTTGTTTACCTATCCAGTCACCAAGTACACTCCAATCTGTTGGATCGGACATATCACAATCAATCTTTACTAGTATGTTAGGAATTCTATTTTCAGGAATATGTAGCCCCCAGTAAGGAGCCCATCCTGTTAAAGAAGTAGCGAGAGCAGATAATCCAGATTCTCGATTCGTGATTAAAGATGTATATGAATTGGAAAAACAAACGGCATTTGACTCTGCCCAAGAACCGATGCCATGGCCTGAATCAATTCCTTTGTCATATGGGGTACATGACAATGTGGCATCTATTCCTAATTCAGAATATGCTTCAACGATTTCGAATTGGTACTTGAGAAATTCCGGGTAATCTATATCCATTTCTTCGATCTTCTCTAAATCACAACCAGCAGAGTTTAGAGTCGTCGGGATAGTAACTTTTCCTAAAGGATCTCCTGCTAAGTCAGATAGGAAGCGCCTCAAACCATGACCACCAGTTATCACACTAACTCCAGAAACATGTGAATTATCACATCTTATGAATTTTTTAGAATTCGCAGATGAAGCTAAGTCAATTACGAGTCGGGCTGCCTTTTGTTTAGTAGGCCCTTGATTACCTTGGAGCATAGATAAAAGTTCATCAGGCACCTCCATGTACTTAGGATTGGGTCAAGGGTCATGAAATTAGGGGTCAGAATTGATTCTGGATTAGTCTTTGCCTTTGTGCTTCAGCCGCCACGATTGCCATTGGTGCTTGTAAATTAAATGAAGGTACAAAACCCGTCATTGGAATTCTTAATATTTCGTCTGATTTGTCAAGTATGGATTTTGAAATACCTTCTCTCTCCCCTCCTATTATTAACATAATTTTTCCTGTCAAATCTGCTTCCCAAGGAGTTTTTGAACCTACGTCTTCTATAGAAATTATCCTATATCCAGAAGATTTAGCCCTGTCAACTATTGAATCTCCATTGACCCAATGTAAAGGGATGAAACGGTGTGCTTTCATAGATGCGCGTTTAGCTCCTTTACGGTCACTATTATTGAGTTCACTATCAATAAATACAGCATTTGCTCCGCTTACTTCAGCTGTTCTTATAGTAAATCCTATATTAACTGGGTATTTTGCTCCTGCCAATAACCATATTATTCCATCTGACTCAAGTATTTCATCTATTGATGCATATGGATTCCTACCAACTAAAGCGAGAATTTGTGGTTTTATATCAAATTTATTGTCCCTAGCCATCCTCCACATATCTCTGTCAGAACCTTCTTTAATTGGGATTAAGTTGTTTTTCGCCAGATTGATTAGACGTAATACTTCTGGGTCTTTTGAACCCCTAAGAACGAGTATTAAGGTTATCTCCTCATTATTTGAAAAGGCTTCAGAAACCTCTTGTGCACCACACCTCTGCATATTCTCTCGGACAAGACAATAGATAATCTGCTTTATGATATTTCTTCAATGCGTGATTAGTGATTAGGGATGAGAGGGGATGTCAGAGGACCAATGTTCCATTTTGTTTAAAGTGATTGTAACATTAGTTATTTCTCCATTTTCCCAATAATCTACTGCGACAAATGTTGGCCGGTCATCCATTCTTTCCCAACATTCTATAGTTCTGTTTAGCAAGAAGTAATAATCATTTACTTCATTGGACCTTATAGGATCTGCAACACCAAAAATACTAGTTAACCAGTTATTAAGATGCCAAACTGGTTGAGAACCATTGCCCCTATATACATTGCATTGCATTTCATCTGAATTTGTTTCTCCATAATTAGTAGTCCACCCAAATTCTCCGAAATCATGTAACCAAGGATATTTGTTATCTCCACTTTGTTCCCAGAAAACTACTAGATCTTGTCCATTTAAAATTAAATCGCCAATATCTGGCCAATCATCTCCGAAATTATGGACATAAATTCTATCATTCATGCCTGTTTTATTAAAAAGATACTCTAGATGTTCCGCAGGAACATAATTTTCTATTAATAATGTAACAACTTCTCCACAAAAAGTAATGCAATCATCTTTACTAGAATTCATTAATGAATTAAGTAGAGAAAGCCATTCAAAGGCATCAATCTCAGAATATGAACAAGGGTGAGGGAAGGCATTAGGAGAGCCGTGACAGAATCTGACGTCCTCAGGTCCAGTATTTTCACTTGAAACATGATGTGTATCGACCATAAATGCCCTGATTCCTCCATCCCACTGGGCTTGGAGGCCCGTACGATGATTTATGCCCATGAATACTCCATCTTCCAAAGCCGAATATGCATTATGTGATTCGGCGAAGGTGAAATTATCATAACTTCTCAAACAATATACAGAATATCCATGACAGAATAAAGTATCATTATCGTCTAGTGGATCTAAATTTCTGCTTATTTCCCAATCGTTTGGTAAACCATCACCATCAATATCTCCATCAAGAACATTACAAACTCCATCCTTATCCAAATCTAATGGAATTGATGAAATATTCAAAGGGTCAGAAAAACAACTAGATTCTAAAAAATCCTCAAAACTATCATTGTCATCATCTTTATCGGCGTTATTGCCAATACCATCTCCATCAGTATCAAGCCATTCATCAGAGTCATTTGGAAAGGCATCTATAGTGTCCAAAAAACCATCATCATCATCATCAAAATCTTCTTCAAAAATACCCAAACATCCTCCGGAAAGTAAAACAACAACAGTGAACAAGGTGGAAAATATTTTCATACTATCACAGTAATTTAAGATGGTAATCAGGAACAAAAGTTTGCTCGTCTTCAGGAGGACGAATATACCCTCTAGATTTTTTCCTTTTAGGTAGTTTTATTTCCTTTGGAGTCAAATCTTCATAAGGTATTTGAGATAAAAAGTGACTTATACAATTTATATGAGCATGTTTTTTAACATCTGAATTGACTACATACCAAGGAGATTTTTTGGTATCAGTGTATGCAAACATGTTGTCCTTTGCTTCTGAATAGGCTTCCCATCTAGTGAGTGATTCTAAGTCCATCGGACTTAACTTCCACCTCTTATGAGGTTCAGCTAATCTGGCCTTGAATCTCTTTAATTGTTCTTCATCCGATACTGAAAACCAGTATTTTATAAGAATAGTATCTGAACGAATCAACATCCTTTCGAATGTGGGGCATGCACGTAAAAATCCTTCATATTCTTTATCCGTACAAAAACCCATAACGCGCTCAACGCCTGCACGATTGTACCAGCTTCTATCAAAAAGAACAATTTCCCCGGCAGCAGGAAGGTGATCGACGTATCTTTGAAAATACCATTCTGTTTTCTGCCTCTCAGTAGGTGCAGGTAATGCTGCAACTTTAACGACTCTTGGATTAAGATATTGAGTTATTCTCTTTATTACTCCTCCTTTCCCTGCTGCATCACGACCCTCAAATATTACAACAACTTTGAGGCCTTCTGCTTTGACCCATTCTTGTAATTTAATTAATTCTAATTGTAACCTAAAAAGTTCTTTTTGATACTCTTTCTTTTTCACTTTCTGAATTTCAGATACACCCTCGTCAGACATTATAATCAGCGACGGATTAATGAGTTAAAGAAAAGGGCTGCGGTTTAAAACGCTATAAATTTAGATAAAAAATATTTTAATAAGAATTATATTTTAGAAATTAAATCATTCAAAGACTCAAGAGGATTAGATGATTTAGTTACTCCACTGGCAAGCAATACTCCTGAAGTTCCGAGATCTAATGCCATAGAAACATCATAACCATTTTTTACTCCTGCACCACATAATATCCCAACATCAGCGGAGATTTCTCTGACGGCATCCGCTGTTCCAGATACAATATTTGGATCAGCAGTTGTTACAGAAATATCTCCTCCTATCAATTCCGGAGGTTCCACTGCAACGTACGTTGGCTTCAATGCCGTTAGGGCTTTTGCTTCTTCTATATCGGCAGCGCATGCACATACTGTGAAATTTTCTGGTACTTGATCTAATAACATAGCAATATGTTCAATGCTAACTTTGTGTTCTGCGTGATTTATCAAAGTACCTGTAGCACCTCTTTCTATGGCAGTATCGGGATGTAAAAAACCCGTATTTGATCCAAATTGGATGGGGTCTAAATGTTGAGTCCAGACTTCTATATTTGGAGCTACATTAACTACTGATGAAAGATCAAATGCTGATACTACAGCAACAATTCGAGCACTGGTTTCTAGGTCATTCATAATTCTTGCCAAGTTCTCTGCAGAAAGTCCATGTGCTTCCTCATAAGTTTTAAAATTCACAACTACGAGTTTTTCTCCCATGTGCTTCCGACTGGGATAACTAATTTTACAATACCGGGCATAATCCATCATAAAGTGGAATAATGATTTATTACAGCATCCGATAAAATTGTTTTATCAGATATAATTGAAGCTTCTCCTATTAAGCATCTTTCTAATTTAACATCTTTACCTATGATGGCATTTTTTAAAACCACACAATCTGATAAAATAGATGTCTCATCAATTGAAACATTATCTCCTATTGAGCATCGGACAGATGAAGAGGTATTTTGGACTCCTTTCCCGTACCATGAATCATCTATCTTTTTTCCTGAAGTAAATCTATTGTTCTTAATACATGTTTGGGCAGCTTCGATATAAGATGCAGGAGTTCCTGCGTCGACAAAATAGCCTGAAAAAACGAGCCCTGCCATATCTCCTGACTCAGCAACAGAAGGGAAAACGACTCTTTCCATACTATGTTTATTACTAGAGAAATTATTAATTAAATCTCTACTTACTATTACACAACCTGCATTGATGAAATTTGAAAACTCAGTTCCTGGATCTGGCTTTTCTTGGAATCTCCTTATCATCCCAGATTCATCCAAATCGCAGACACCAAAACGGCTTGGATCTTCTACTTCCCAAAGAGATAATGTTGCTCTAGCGCCTTTTTTCTTATGATGATTTAATAATTCAGAGACGTTGACACTTGAAATTAAGTCCCCATTCAAAATTAACACTGGCCCTGTGCCATTTAATTTCTTAGCAGCTAGACCAACAGCACCTCCTGTTCCTAATGCCTCATTTTCTACCGAAATTACTACTTCGTAATTAGTATTCTTTTTTGAGAAAAAGTTCTCAATTTGTTCCACACCATGCCCTGCAGCAACAATAACTCTTGAAATTATATCTTCTGGAACGACTTCAATTACACGTTCCAATAGAGTTTTATCAAGAATGGGGAGGAGGGGTTTTGCCCTATCTTCAGTCCAAGGACGTAAACGAGTCCCGAATCCTCCAACTAAAACAATGACTTCCATGTTTTGTGGCATACGATTTACTCTTTGAGTTCTTCGTTTGTTAAGTCTCTGGCAATACTATCTACAGTATCTTTCAAAGATGATGAGGGTGTGGGAAGAACATGAATATTCACGAGTATCAGGCAAAGGCTATTTTTAGTGACTCAGGAGTTAAAGTAGTCAAAGGAATCCATTGCATAAGTGTAGAAGAAGCATTACAGGCATATGACGAATTAGAATCTGATATTGTAGCAGTAAAAAGCCAGATACATGCTGGAGGAAGGGGAAAAGGCATCCTTTATGATCCAATAACTGATGATTTAATTATGGAAGGAGGAGTTAAGATTGCATTCTCAAGAGAAGAAGTGAAAGAATATGCTACATCAATAATTGGGAATAAGTTGGTCACCAAGCAAACTGGCAAAGATGGAAAAATAGTAAATAACTTGTACATAGAATCAGGATGTAAAATATCGCATGAATATTATTTAGCCCTACTAATTGATCGTGAAACTAAATCGGTATTAATAATGGGTTCAACTGAAGGAGGAGTAGATATAGAAGAAGTAGCAGAGAATACTCCAGAAGCAATCCACAAGATATGGGCAGACCCGTTAGAAGGTTTGGCAAATGAAGACGTTCAGATGTTTGCTGACCTATTAGGCCTAGAAGGGCAATCTAAAAATGAAATGTTTGAGATGGTAAATTCATTATACGCTATGTTCCTAGACAAAGACTGTTCGATGATAGAAATTAATCCACTTGTAAGGAGTGAAGAAGGAGAAATAATTGCATTAGATGGAAAGGTTAGTTTTGATGATAGTGCAGATTTTAGGCACCCCTGGAGAGGAGATTTGGTAGATCTAACGGAAGAAGAAGAAGTTGAAATAAGAGCTAATGAATATGGTTTATCTTATGTCAAATTAGATGGCAATATTGGATGTTTGGTGAATGGAGCAGGTCTTGCCATGGCCTCAATGGATGTGATAAAACTTTATGGTAGCGAACCGGCTAATTTCTTGGATATAGGAGGAGGGGCGACTCGTGAATCAATTACTGCGGCATTTGAGATAATACTCGAAGATGAAAATGTTGAAGGAATATTAGTAAATATTTTTGGAGGAATTATTCAGTGTGATATGGTAGCAAATAGTGTAATTGAAGCGTCGAAAGAAGTAGGCCTAAGTGTCCCACTTGTAGTGAGATTTTCAGGTACAAATCATATTGAAGGAATGGAGATATTGAATAATAGTGATCTAGATGTCCATACTGCAAATACTCTTGCCGAAGGAGCGGAAAAAATAGTCAATTTAACAAGGAGGAGTAGTTAATGTCTATTTGGGTTGATGAGAATAGTAAAGTATTGATTCAGGGAATAACAGGGAATCAAGGGAGATTCCATGGAACCAGAATGATAGATTATGAAACTAATGTAGTAGGAGGAGTGACTCCGGGCAAGGGAGGTCAAAAATTAGATTTCTCAGGAAAGGAAATTCCCGTTTATGATTCTATGCAAGAGGCGATAAAGAAAACTGGAGCTAATGTAAGCGTCATTTATGTCCCTGCGCGTTTTGCATCTTCTGCAATAATTGAAGCTGCCAATGCGTTTCAAGAAGGAGGAGGGGGCCTGATAGTATGCATCACAGAAGGAATTCCTATTCTAGATATGGTAAATGCAGTTGCAAATGTAGAAAAATGCCCTGATGTACGATTAATAGGGCCAAACTGCCCCGGAATAATCACTCCAAGGGAAAATGGAGGATGTAAAGTTGGCATAATGCCTGGTTTCATACACGCAAAAGGTAGAATTGGTATTGTTTCAAAAAGTGGTACATTAACATATGAGGCTGTTGCACAAACAATGAGTGTTGGTGAAGGTCAATCTACTTGTGTTGGAATTGGAGGCGATCCAGTAAATGGAACAGGATTTATTGATTGTTTAAGTGCATTTGAGGACGATGAGCAGACAGAAGCAGTAGTATTGATAGGAGAAATTGGTGGAACTGCTGAAGAAGAAGCTGCTGAATGGGCGTCAGAAAACATGAGTAAACCAATAGTTGGCTTTGTTGCTGGTTCAACTGCTCCTGCCGGCAAAAGAATGGGGCATGCTGGAGCGATAATTTCAGGGGGCAAGGGTACCGCAGAGGAAAAATTTGCCGCATTTGAAAAAGCAGGTATTTACGTTGCAAGAGATCCATCGGAAATAGGTAACGTACTAATAAAAGCGTTGAAGGAAGCAGGAATAAGATAAATATAATTAATAAATTGATAAAATAGTTCTCAGTGATGGCCAAAAGAGAGGGGGTGTCGAGATATGAGTAAAATCGAAAAAAATATCGACAACTTACTAAAAGGTACGTCAAGATCTTTTTACTTAACACTGAATTTTCTTCCAAAGAAAATTCGTAAACAGATAGGGCTAACCTATTTGCTAGCCAGACTTTCTGATACCATAGCTGACTCAAAGGTTGGAAAACAAGAAATACTTATCGACTTAATTAGTAAATACAACGATAGAGTACAAGGAAAAACTGAATTATTGCCTGATTTAACTGAGTTGGCTATACTTCAAGAAAATCTGGCAGAACGAAAATTACTGGAAAACGCGAATATGCCAATAGAGTATTTAGAAGAATCAGATTTATTTAGTGAAAATGATAAGAAAAGAATTAGAGAATGCCTAGATATCATAATTAAAGGGCAAACTCTTGATTTAGAAAGATTTAGATCATCCACCGAAGGAGAAATTATTGGATTGAAAAATGAAAGAGAATTGGATGAATATACATACTCAGTTGCTGGTTCTGTCGGTGAACTTTGGACTCACATGGCATTAGAACACCAATTTGATGTTAGTGAAGATTTGAGAGATGATTTATTTGAAAAGGGAATTAGATTTGGGAAATCATTACAATTGATAAATATTCTAAGAGATATTCCAGAAGATATATCCATGGGGCGTTGTTACATACCGATAGATAAATTATCAGAATATGATTTAAAACCGGAAGATTTGTTAGATTCTGGCAATATGGAAAAATTTAGGCCTATTTTTGATGCATACATCTCCAAGGCATATGATCACCTAAATAGTGCAATTGAATGGGTTAATTTGTTACCAGGAGGCCAATATAGACTTCGATTATCTTGTATTCTACCCATAATAATAGGGCAAAGGACTTTGCAGATGCTGAGTGTAAATAATGTTTTGAATGATAAGAGTAGAATAAAGGTGTCCAGAAGAGAAATTAAGTCGATATTTAGAAAATCATTATTTGCATCAATGACAAAAAATAAAACTTCAAGATTGATTAAGAAAAATATGATATAGTTTTCAGGAGTAATGATATTTTTTAGCACACTCCATAGTGAACTTCAAGAAAGCATTGTCCTCGCTTGATATGAAAACTATGGTCGAAGAGCAGGTTTCGGATTTCGTTATGGAACAAAATTCTCTAAATGATCATAGTGTTTCTTTGATAGATTCAGAGAGTGAAAATACGACAAAAAGAATTGAGATTGTACGTTCTGCAGTAAAAATGACTAAAGATGCTACGCGGGCGATTAGTATAACGGCTCTTGAAACTCTTCGAGAAGGGGCCGTTTTTATGGGAGTGATTGGCTCAAGAGGGGAGTTGACGAACCCTTTCAGATATATTGATGCCCCCATATGGGAAGAGTCTCAAGTTCCTCCTCACATGATATCTACCGCATATGAATATTGTGAAGAATTGACGCGTAGAGAAGCTGGAAATTTTTATCATTCCTTCAAATATCTTCCTGATTATGAGAGAAAGGCTATTTGTGCATATTATGCATTTTGTAGAAGAGCAGATGACATAGCAGATGGCGATTTCATAGATAGTTTTCCGGGCGGCTCATCTGATGATCCTGAGTCAATAGAATATAGGGATAATATATTCAACTTAAGTAGGAGAAATACTGTCCTAGATAGAGTCTCATATAATGAAAAGATGTCTCAATTATTCTATTATAGGAAGAAACTATCAACAGCATACGAAGATGTTACTTCTACAGATCCAATTTTTATGGCAATAAAGGATACTGTCAATAATTTTGCAATCCCTAAACAGTTGCTTGATGACATGGTTAGTGGAATGGAAGATGATTTTCATAGTAACAGATATGAAACATTCGAAGACCTCTATGCATATTGCTATAGAGTCGCATCTACTGTTGGACTAGTTTGTATTGAGATTTATGGTTATGATAATATTAAAGCAAAGGAATATGCTGAGTCTTGGGGCATTTTTATGCAACTTGTCAATATCTTAAGAGATGTTAAGGAAGATGCGGAAAGAAATAGAATATATTTGCCTTTAGAAGATTTAGCAAAATATGGAATCACTGAAGAAGATATACTAAATAATGATGAAATTAACAATCATCCAGGTTGGAAGCCATTTGTAGAAAATTACATACGAAGAGCTAACGAATATAGAGATAAGGCATTCAAGTTATTACCTTTATTAGATAAATCATCAAGATATTCTCCTGCGGCTATGGCTGCATTTTATAGTTCAATACTTAAGAAGATTAAGAAAAATAATGGAGATGTGTTTTCTCAAAGGATTCAATTGTCTAAAACTGAAAAGATTTTGCTTGCAGGATATGTATACATAAGGTACAGATTCTTAGCAGTGTGATATAATAAATTAGAGTCTATCCTAAATACAAGGGGCTTGACGTATTATACGGAGGAAGATGGCATGAGAGTGGCCGTACTATTAGAGGAACGTTGTAAGCCCAATAGTCCAGCATTCAATTATTTACTAAAATATGCTGGATCGTGTGGCGCAGAATGTATTCAATTTGAAGATAATAGATTTAGAATCCTAGAAAGTGCCTGTCCGGTTTGCTTTACTCGTGCTAAATTATGCCCAGGGGATGCTGTAAAAATAATAAATCTACCAAAAGAACTTGATTCTGATTTAACCCATCGTTACGATGAAAATGGATTTGGACTTTTTCGATTGCCAGCACCAAGAGAAGAACAAGTTATTGGTATCTTAGGCCCCAATGGCATGGGAAAATCCACTGCGATAAACATTCTCTCTGGTTCACTAAGGCCTAATCTTGGAGAATGGGCTACTGAAACAAAAGAGTGGGGAGAGATAATTGATTCATTCCCCCGGGGGGAGTTGCGAGATTATCTAACTACAGTGGCAGAAGAAGGTGTGAGAATTGCCGTTAAACCACAATATATCGACAAGCTTCCTAGGATTTTTGAAGGAAAAGTAAGAGAACTACTTGAACGGGTAGATGATAGAGGAGAGGTCGAACATTATGCAAAAATCCTTGCTATTGAAGGGATATTAGAACGAACCCTGGATAAATTATCGGGAGGAGAACTGCAACGCGTTGCTATGGCTGCAACACTTCTCAAAGAAGCTGATGTTTATTTCTTTGATGAGCCTTCATCTTATCTTGATATTTATGAAAGAATGAGGATTGTAAGGATTATTCAAGGATTAGTTGAAAGAGGGAAAAGAATATTAGTTGTTGAACATGATTTGGCAATACTTGATGTTATGTGTGATTTATTACAAATTGTTTATGGAGAACGGGCAGCGTATGGTATTTTCACTCAACCTAGGAACACAAGAACAGCAATTAATGCATATCTTGATGGTTATTTGCCTGAAGAAAACGTCAGAATACGTGATAAACCAATACAATTCCTTAGAGGAAGAGTGCGTGGAGAAGAAGTTGGTTCGCCAATCTTATCATGGGGCGACATGGAAAAAAAGGTTGGTAATTTCCACCTAAAAACAGGAGAAGGGCAAGTTAGAAGTGCAGAAGTAGTAGGAGTAGTTGGCCCAAATGCTACTGGAAAAACTACTATGGTGAAAATGATTGCTGGAGAATTTGAGCCAGATTCAGGTTGGTGTACAATGGATGCAAAAATATCCTATAAACAACAACACGTAAATACTGATTTTGATGGAAGTGTTCAGAATTGGCTTGATGTAGAACTGGGAATGAAATGGCGAAGTGGAGAATTCCACACCCAAGTAATTAGGCCTTTACAGGTTGATCAATTATTAGAATTACAGGCAAGGAAGCTTTCAGGGGGAGAATTACAAGCAGTAAGCATAGCCATATGTTTAGGTAAAGAAGCTGACTTATATCTATTAGATGAGCCTAGTGCACACCTAGATGCTAATGCAAGAATGGAAACAGCTAAGGCAATAAGAAGGACCATGGAAAGTAATGAAAAAGCAGCACTAGTTATTGATCATGATATTTATTTCATCGATATTGTAAGTGATTCTTTATTGGTTTTTGATGGTGAAGGAGGAAAAAAGGGGAATGCCGTTGGCCCTTTAGATTTGAGAAAGGGAATGAATAAATTTCTTTCCGATGTAGATGTAACATTCAGAAGAGACCATGATTCTCATAGGCCTAGAATAAATAAACCTGGCAGCAGGAAAGATAGGGAACAAAAAATAGAGGGAGAATACTTCTATGTCGAATAATGGCCATTGGATTCTTGAATGATGCAGGTGACGCCGCGACATGTCTGAAGAACCGGAGAGCGATGTTCCCCTCGAAGAAGATGTAGAAGAAGAGGAGTCAGCGGACCCTCTCCAGACAATGGAGTCGCGAGTCTTAGAATTGGAAAAGGAATTACAATACTCAGTTGCAGAAATTGTCAATATAAGACAAAGATCGATTAGAGATAAAAATGATGCTGTTAAATATGGAGGCGCTAATTTAGCATCTAGACTAATTCCGATTATTGATAATCTCAGTAGAGCGATAGAAAGTAGCGGGGACGAGGAAATTTCTGAATCCATTTTTGAAGGAGTTAAATTAACACTTGAAAGTATGTCTGCTGCATTAAGTATTGAAGGAGTCAAAAAGATAGAGATTTCAGAGAGTTCTTTTGATCCAACGTGTATGGAAGCAATAGCATCAATTCCTTGCCCCGAGGGAGAAGAACCGGGCAAAATATTTCAAGTCATAGAAGATGGTTATAAATTACATGATAGAGTATTGCGTGCCACAAAGGTAATTGTTTACGAAGGGTGAATTTATTGCTTAAACGTGAATATAAAAATAATTTATGGCAAATATTCCTAACGATATTGGTTGTTTATGCCGTTACTGTAGCAACGATTCAGATTATTGCACCAGATAAATTAATTAAACCTGAAGAATTCCCCGATTCTTGCCCGGATAAATCAAAAAATTGTACAATGGTTGGCCCGAATCCTCACAGAGGAAGTGGCATTTCTGAAATTCGATTTGAATCGAATAAGAGTAATGTTATGCATGAGGTATTGATATGGGTGGAAATAAATTCTGGGGAAATATTACAAGAATGGCCAAATCATGTTCATGGAGTTTTTAGGACATCATTTTGGAAATTCCCGGACGATTTCGTAGTTAATTTACATTGTGAAGATGAAGAAGTTGTCATGTATATTTATTCTAAATCCAGACTTGGAGTAAGTGATTTAGGCGTCAATGACGAGCGAGTAGATTCATTTACGAATCATATGCTAGAAGCGGAAATATCTACATCTAGGTGCATCTACGGAGACTAGTATATCATGGCGAAACTGATAGATAAAAATATTGAGTTAGCTGAAACACTGCCCTCAGAATATTACACGGATAAGGAAATATTCGCAGATATTAAGAGTAAGATAGTAAATATGTGGCACTTCTCGGCACATGAAGATCAATTATCTGAAAAAAACATAATTCCAATACTACATTCAAAAAAACTAATGAATGAATCCATCATTTTAACTAGAGATGGAGTAATTAAATCCCTTTCAAATGTATGTACGCATAGAGGGATGTTGGTCAATACCGAACCTACTAAGTCAAATACTCTAAGGTGTAAATATCATGGAAGAACTTTTGATTTGAATGGATGTATCAAAAATATGCCAAAATTCGAAGGAGTTGTTAATTTTCCCCAATATTCCGACAATTTAGTAGGTTTCTCAACCATGAGATGGAAAGGTCTGTTATTTACTTCACTAAAAGAAAGAATGAATCCTGAATGGATTCGGTTTTTAGAAGACAGGATAGGATGGTTAGATATCGAGTCTTTTACTCATGACTCAGAATACTATAGGTCATATACAATAAATGCAAATTGGGCCTTATATGTTGATAACTATCTTGAAGGTTTTCATATACCTTATGTCCATTCGGGATTAAATGAAGTATTGAGTTATGATGACTATGAGACAGAAATATTTGAAAATGGAGTACTACAAATAGGAATTGCAAAGGGTGAAGAAGATACATTTGACATACCTGAAGAATCAAAAGATTATGGGAAAAAAATTGCAGCCTATTATTTTTGGATATTTCCTGGATTGATGCTTAACTTCTATCCATGGGGCTTGTCGGTAAATTTAGTAGTGCCCTTATCGGTCAATAAAACTGAGATAATTTATCAAAGATATGTTGGGAACTCTGCCCTAATTGGAGATGGTGCAGGAGGAGATTTGGATAAAGTCGAGAAAGAGGATCAAGAAATAGTGGAGGCAGTACAGATAGGAGTAAGCAGTTCTT
>CEUA01234520.1_pt1 | contig 44213 bp, 39 predicted proteins | sample 361541 | NCBI WGS metagenome assembly CEUA01 (sample SAMEA2623079, study PRJEB7988) | marine metagenome | isolation source: saline water (ENVO:00002010), including
AGTTCGGGGGTTTTCGAAGAGATAGCTCCTTGGGATAAACAGCTTGCCGAATTAGGAGCATCAATACGTTTTCATCGATTAAATGCGATAGAGTTCATACGAGTAGAATTCATAGATTTCTACAATAGGTTTTCCCCTGAAGGCGAATATGCCGGTTTAAATTACGACGGTCCCAAAACGAACCAAATGGAGTTGTTAAAAAATGAGTTGTTAGAGGAAATAAATCAAAAGCGTTCACAAGAATTCCGAATAGGTTACACACTTGTGGGACCACATCGAGACGACGTTTCGTTTGAAATAAATGGCTTGCCCGCAGACGACTTTGCGTCAGAAGGTCAACTCAAGTCTGCTTTGATAGCATGGAAGCTTGCAGAAAGTCGATTCATAGAACGACAATGCAGCCACCAGCCGATTCTCTTGCTTGATGATATGTTTTCGGAATTGGATGCCAATCGAATAGATCTTCTGTTGGAATCGATTACGGAATTTGATCAAGTTATTACGACGACACCTCGGGATATTGGTTTAGAAGGACTAGATGCTTTTGAAAGAATTTGTTTTGGCCAATAGACGGCAGGAAATATTTGGCCAAGTTTCTGGAGAAGTCACTCCGTTGAGTGAATTGGTTAATGAGGTGGTCTGTGACCTCGGGATTAGTGAAAAGATTGTGGAATGTGAAGCGGTGCTTGTTTGGAACGATGTGGTGGGATCTTCACTCGCAAAAAATGCCCGTCCGATTCGAGTGAAGAATCGAATTTTAGAGGTTGCCGTGCCATCGGCGGTATGGCGGACCCAGCTTAATTTTATGGCTACCGATATTGTTAACAGAATTAATATTCATGTTGGTGCCGAGATTATACAGGGTTTACGTTTGATCAATCGGCAGTATAACTAAAGTGCAGGGAGACGCTACATGAAGGAGTCAGTTGCAGACGACACGGACTATGGTGCAGACGCAATACAAGTTCTTAAGGGTTTAGAGGGTGTCCGTAAGCGACCAGCAATGTATATCGGGGACACAGGAATAGGTGGATTGCATGAGTTAATTAAAGAGATTGTAAACAATAGTGTAGATGAGGCAATGGCTGGTCGTTGTGACCGAATCGATGTTATCATAAAAAAAGACGGAAGTATTTGGATAAAAGATGATGGCCATGGTATACCAACCGATTTCCATCCGGGAGAAAAAAAATCAGGCGTTGAAGTTGTGATGTCGATGTTACATGCAGGTGGAAAATTTGATCACAAAGCATATCAGGTATCTGGAGGGCTTCATGGAGTCGGAGCTTCTGTTGTTAATGCACTATCGGAATGGTGTAGTGTAGAAGTTTGGCAAAAAGGCAAGGTATTCAAACAATGCTTCGAACGTGGGATAACGAAGACCGAATTAGAGGTTATTGGAGAAACAAATGAAACAGGAACTATTACCTGGTTCAAGCCAGACCACGAAATTTTTGATTCGATCGAATTTGATTATGAATTTACCTCTCATCGTCTTCGAGAACTAGCGTTTCTAACGAAGGGCTTAGCGATACATATCAGCGATGAACGCACAGGCCAGGCTGATGAATTTCATTACGAGGGAGGGGTAGAGGAGTTTGTTCGTTTTATCAACCACGGGCGCACAGTTCTACATAATGACCCGATATATTTGCAAGGGACTAAAGAGAGCGTAGCTGTTGAAATATCAATGCAATATAACGATGGATACCAAGAAACGATATTTACATACGCTAACAATATTAGAACCGGTGAGGGAGGGACACATCTCTCGGGCTTTCGTACGGCTCTTACACGGACGATTAATGCATATGCCAACCGAAATAGCCTTTTAAAAAATGTAAAATTCAAGGTCTCAGGCGAAGATACCCGTGAGGGGTTAACCGCAATCGTAAGTGTTAAGGTTTCAGAGCCGCAGTTTGAAGGACAAACCAAGGGTAAACTTGGAAACAGCGAAGTACAAGGAATTGTTGATTCCTTTACATCTGAGGCTTTAGCACAATACTTGGAAGAAAATCCGGATGTAGCCAAGCGAATAATCGATAAAATTGTTGAAGCGGGACGTGCTCGCGAAGCGGCCCGTAAAGCAAGAGAACTTACACGAAGGAAAGGCTTACTTGATGGGGCATCTTTACCCGGTAAGTTGGCGGATTGTTCAATCCGTGACCCAGAAAAAACAGAGATATTCTTAGTTGAGGGCGATTCGGCAGGAGGTTCTGCTGCCATGGCAAGGGATCAAAGTTTTCAGGCCGTTCTTCCTATGTTTGGAAAACCGCTGAATGTCGAAAAAGCGAGAATAGATCGAGTAATAGGAAATGATAAGTTACTACCACTTATTACGGCTCTTGGTACAAGTTTGGGCGAAGAATATGACTATGAAAAGCTTCGTTACGGAAAAGTAATAATAATGGCCGATGCGGATGTTGACGGTAGCCATATTAGAATTTTAATCATGACGTTCTTTTTTCGCTATATGCGTGAATTAATAACACAGGGGAACCTGTTTCTGGCTCAGCCGCCGCTTTTTCTGGTAAAAAAGGGTAAACAGGAAAAGTGGGCCTTTACCGAGAAAGAGCGCGATACTCATCTCGCCGAGATGAGTAGTGATGGTGAAGGGCGGGGTGTGCAAATATCACGTTTTAAGGGTTTAGGTGAAATGAATCCAGAACAACTCTGGGAGACAACAATGGATCCGGAAACGCGAACATTGTTAAAAGTAACGCTCGAAGATGCTGTTGGAGCTGAACAATTGTTTACTCTTCTCATGGGTGAACAGGTTGAGCCTCGACGAGAATTTATTGAAACACATGCCCTTGATGTAAAAAACCTAGACTTTCATGGTGCATAGACAAATAAACGCACAATAAAAATAGAAAAGATTTAAGATTATGTCGGAAGAACAAGAATCTCGGATAGTTCCTGTAAAAATTGAGGACGAACTCAAAACGTCTTTTCTAGATTATTCGATGAGCGTTATTATGGCGCGTGCGCTACCCGATGTGCGGGATGGGCTTAAACCATCGCAAAGAAGAATCCTCGTTGCAATGGACGATTTGAGTCTAAGTCCGAATCGGGGTTACAGAAAGTGTGCTAAAATAGCAGGAGATACCTCCGGTAACTACCACCCCCACGGCGAAGCTATAGTCTATCCGACGCTAGTTCACATGGCACAGCCATTTAGGATGCGTTATCCAATTGTGGACGGTCAAGGTAATTTCGGCTCGATTGACGGTTATCCCCCAGCGGCGATGCGTTACACGGAAGCGCGCATGAGCTATGCAGCGACAGAGATGCTCGGTGACCTTGAAAAAGATACCGTCGAGTATATGAGCAACTATGATGACACACAAACAGAGCCTGTCGTTTTACCTTCTAAATTTCCTAATCTAATTTGCAATGGCTCGATGGGAATAGCCGTAGGGATGGCTACGAAGATTCCACCGCACAATATTTGCGAAATTGTGAGTGGGCTGAAGATGCTCATAGATAATCCCGAGTCCGAGATAGCAGACTTAACGGAATACATCAAAGCACCAGATTTTCCAACGGGTGGCGTAATCTATGGGATGAGTGGGGTGCAACAGGCTTATCGAACCGGTCGCGGTATAGTACATGTTCGGGCACGAGCTGATGTCGAAGAGCTAAAGAATGGGCGCGAACAAATTGTTGTTACAGAAATCCCATTTTTGGTAAATAAATCTACGCTTCTAGAGAAGATAGCGGATTTAGTTCGTGAAAAAACAATTGATGGGCTATCTAATATCAGGGACGAATCCGGCCGAAAAGGTATGCGGATCGTTTTCGAGGTAAAGCGTGATGCACAGGCGGAGGTTGTGTTGAACCAGTTATTCCAACACAGTATGCTCCAAAGCACCTACGGTGTGATGATGTTGGCTATTGTAAACGGGCGTCCTGAGTTGCTTAATCTTAAGCAAATGCTTCAGCACTATCTCGATCACCGCCATGAAGTAATAATGCGACGCACTCGATTTGATTTAGATAAAGCCGAAGCGCGCGCGCATATTTTGGCAGGAATGCGTTTTGCCTTAGACCACATTGATTGGGTTATTGAAACAATTCGTTCGTCTGCTAATCCCGAGACAGCTAAACAGCGGCTCATTGAAGGTGCCCATTTGGAATTGTCAAACGAAGAAATAGCGGATCTTTCCCGAATTAGTGGGGTAGAGGGTCAGGTTTTGAGCGAAATACAAGCTCAATCAATCTTAACAATGCCTCTACAACGTTTAACTGGCTTAGAACGTGAAAAAATAGATACAGAATTCGGTGATCTTGAAAAAGCAATCGCAGATTATAAAGATATTTTAGAGAATCGCTCGCGCCAAATGAATATCATCAAAGACGAATTGGACGAGATGGTTGATCGTTTCGGAGATGAGCGGAGAACAGAAATTGTTTATGCTGCCGAGGAATTCGATATAGAAGATCTCATAGCCGAAGAGGATATGGTCGTCACTATATCACACGAGGGTTATATAAAGCGAATGTCTCCTCGAGCGTATCGCGTTCAAAATCGTGGAGGCAGAGGTGTTACATCGATGAAAACGAAAGACGAGGATTTTGTTCAACATCTCTTCGTCGCCTCGACACACGCTTACCTTATGTTTCTTACTTCGAATGGCAAATGTCATTGGTTGAAGGTTTATAGGATACCTGAGGGTGAACGCACTGCGCGTGGTCGCCCACTGGTTAATGTTTTACAGATAGACCCTGAAGACCAAATTTGCGCGATAGTTGCTGTGCGGGAATTTAGCGAAGATCAGTATCTGTTTACCGCGACGCGAAAAGGTATTGTGAAAAAAAGCGTGTTGTCTGCATACGGAAATATTCGTCGCGATGGAATAATCGCGTTAAAAATACAAGATAACGACGACTTAATTGGAGCGGCTGTTATTGAGGAAGGCCAGGACATTGTTCTGGCTACACGAAGTGGACGCACTATGCGATTTGGCGAAGCAGAAGTTCGAAGAATGGGGCGTGTTTCAACTGGGGTAAAGGGTATTTCTCTAAAGAACGATGATGAAGTTGTTAGCATGGTTGTTGTAAGCTCTGGTGAGGGCCAATTAATGACTCTATGTGAAAACGGTTTCGGTAAGAGGACTCAGGAGTCTGAATATCCAAGTAAACATCGTGGTGGCGTTGGGGTGATAGACATAAAAACGTCTGAACGAAATGGTCCAACAGTTGCTTGTAAAGAGGTCTTTGAAGATGATGAGGTCATGATTGTTACACAGAAAGGTGTCTTGATACGAACGGCTGTAAACGGTATTTCTACTGTTGGTCGCAATACTCAAGGCGTTAGGGTGATTAATTTAGATGAGGGCGACCGTGTGATTGACATGACACCCCTGCCGAACCAAGAAGAAGAAATTACTGTTGATGAAAGAGAAGGAAATAATGGTGAGTCAGCTGATGAATAGAGGCTGAAAACACCTTGTTGGGCTTGACAAATATGGCAACGAGTCTATATTTCCAGCCCTCAAAAATGGAGGGTACGCGAGTGGTTAGCAACCGGTCTTGAAAACCGGGGTCCGAAAGGATTGGGGGTTCGAATCCCCTGCCCTCCGCCAGAAAATTTTTTGTGTAGATATATTTATTGGAGAGGTGACCGAGTGGCCGAAGGTGGCAGCCTGCTAAGCTGTTGTGCGGGGTAACCCGTACCGAGGGTTCGAATCCCTCCCTCTCCGCCATATTTTGCCCTCTAGCACAACTGGCAGTGCGCCTGATTCTGGTTCAGGAGGTTCTAGGTTCGATCCCTAGGGGGGCAGCCAATATCAATTAACAGAAGTCCGCTATTTTGGTAGTTTCTGTCGGACTTGTAGCGAGACTCTTGTTTTGACAACCTACAAATGCGAGGTAAAAACGAGAGTTTTTTTAATAAGCGAACCCGTAGAAAAACAGATTCGGGAAATATTTAAAGAGATGCTTGAGCTAATTTATTCTTCTTGCAAATTTTTTTGAATAGGCCTTATGCAGAGGGCCGTGTGGCAAAATAATATTATGTATCTTGATTACTGATTACTCACTTTCCCACATTGACAACGATAAGTATCTAACATATCGTTTCTGTATACTCTTGTTCCTACCTTTTTCTGTACGAAGACCGGCCACTATCCATGAATAATCGGACTAAAGACAATTTTATTGCTTGGGCGCTTTTGTCTCCGGCCTTGGTTGTTTTAACGGCCTTTGGCTTATTTCCTATTCTATATGCTTTTTTTGTTAGTTTGCACACTTGGCGGATTAAGCGAGACGCGTTCATTGGTTTTAAACACTACCTTCAAGCGATTGGTGACCCTCTAAATCTTTTGGCGTTTAGTGTTGCTGTATTAGTAATATTTTTAATCGCTAGATTTCGCAGGAATTCAAGTTCTGACAGTTCAATTCTTGTGAAAAAATGTTCGTTTGTTTTGTATATACCGGCAATATGGCTGTTACTGGTTTACGGTTTATTAGGGCTAATTGAAACGGGTGATTACCGCTTATATAATGGTTTTAGGGTGACGATTTTTTACGCCTTGGGCACAATACCATTTCAATTGTCTATATCATTGTTTCTAGCGTATCTATTGTTCAATAGCTTGCGTGGCAAAGGAGCTTTTAGAATCGTTTTTTTCTTGCCTTATGTCACTCCTGCGATTGCTACGGCGGTTGTTTTTCGATCAATTTTTAGTTCTCATCCTTTGTCATTTGCGAATGGGTTTTTAGAATTGTTGGGGCTCGAAGGTGAACGATGGTTATCTGAGAGTCATTCGATAGTTACTTTGGCATTAACTAGGTTGGGTTTTTCGGATCTCCCCGTTTGGCTTGATACGGCCTTCCCGAGCTTAGCTCTGGTTTCTGTAATTTTGTACAATATTTGGGTTTTTGTAGGATACGACATAGTAATTTTACTCGCAGGCCTTAGTGCAATTCCAAACCACTACTTTGAAGCAGCGAAGATAGACGGGGCTAATAGCTGGCAATTGTTTCGTCACGTCACACTACCGCTTGTTTCGCCAACGCTTTTTTTTCTGTCCATGGTGGCTGTTATCGGAACATTCAAGGCCTTCAACCATATCTATATTTTGAAAAACCCAGGAGCAAAGGATAGTGTTGATGTAATAAGCGTAGTGATATTTGAACAAATATTTGAGTTTCATAATGCGGGCTACGCTTCGGCGATGGCGGTGGTTCTTTTTATAGCGATAATTTTTCTAACCTTCATCCAGAATAGATTGTTGGGTAAGCGTGTTTTTTATGGAACGTGAATATTCGCGCCTTACGAGAAAAATATTGTTGTACTTTAGTCTTGTCGTAGGCGCTGCGGCTGCCATGTTCCCATTTTTGTGGATGACTTTGTCTTCATTCATGACCCGCGGAGAGACGATACGCCGGGCCTTTATTCCTGAAAACATCCAATTGGCTAATTATGTAGGAGCATGGCACGAGGCGAACTTTGGTCTCTATTTCGAAAATTCCGTTATTGTTGCCGTTATCCAGGTTTTTGGAACATTAACGTTGTCATTGCTCGCGGCGTACCCCCTTGCTCGAATGGAATTTCGTGGTCGGGATACAATCTTTGCTATAATTTTGGCAACATTAATGGTACCCGAGACGGTTACGATGGTGCCGAACTTTCTTACGGTAACGTGGTTGCACCGAAATACGCCGATTCTTTGGCTCAACAGCTGGCCTTCTCTTACAATACCGTTTCTGACTAGTGCGTTCAGTATTTTTCTTTTGCGACAGTTTCTGCGTGGTATCCCGAATGATCTTTGGGAGGCCGCTAGAATAGATGGCGCTGGTCACCTGAGGTTTTTATTTCGCATAGTTTTGCCACTATGCCGGCCACCTTTATTGACAGTTGGGATGTTCACCTTTATAGGTTCATGGAACTCGCTTGCGTGGCCTCTTCTGGTTACCAATTCATCTGAATGGAGGCCAATATCCGTAGGGCTTCAGCAATTTGTGAGTGAGGCCGGAGCGGAAATACATTTACAGATGGCCGGAGCAGTAATTGCTACCATACCAGTCCTATGTGTTTATTTTTTAATCCAGAAAGAATTTACGGAAGGGATTTCAATGTCAGGATTGAAAGGGTAATAAAAATGAGGAACATGTTGGTAGGACTTTTGTCTGGTTTTTTAGTTTTTGGGTGCGATGAACGTACACCTGAGTTTTCAGAATATGAAGTTGTGGATCTGGAAATAGTTGATCCAACAGGCCAAGAGATTGTGTACTGGTTTCAACACACGCGGGAGAGAGAAAAAGAACTACAGACAATGATTGCTCATTTTAATCAGTCGAATCCCTATGATATTTCGGTAAAAGGTGAATTTGCGGGAAGCTACAAGGATATCTACAACAAGATGGTTGTCGGGATTCAGACAGATGTTTTGCCAAATATTACGGTTGCCTACCAGAACCAGGCTGTTGCCTATTACCGAGATGGAGGTATTGTAGATATAACACCGTATATGGATTCTCCTAAATGGGGATTGAAACCTGATGACCGCAAGGATTTTGTCGAATCTTTTTTATCTCATGACTTTATTAATGGAGTTCAAATAGGATTTCCTCCAAATCGGTCTATTGAAGTTCTATATTACAACGCGAATTGGTTGCAAGAAATAGGGTTCGATCACCCACCTCGGACGTGGGATCAATTTGCCGCGTTATGTAGTATTGCGAAAGAACGACCCTTTAGCTTAAACGAAAATAAAAAACGAAGCATTGGTTTTCTTATTGAAGCAGATGCGAGCCGTTTGGCCTCGATGGTTTTTTCTCGCGGTGGTAATTTAGCTGACATAGAAAACAAATTATACTCGTTTGATTCAATTGAAATGCGCTCATCGTTAGTTTGGCTTCGCAAATGGATTGTTGATGGATCGGTTGAACTATTGAGCGAAAAGTATGCAGATCAAGCGGAGTTTGCCGCGGGCCAGGTATTGTTTATGCTTGGATCTTCATCGGGATTGCCATTTGTGGAAAGTGCCGTACGTGATGGGTTTGACTTTGAATGGAATGTGACACATTTACCGCACACAACACATTCACCGAAAGTCAATGTGTATGGAGCAAGTATCTCGTTGTGTAAGTCAAGCGCAAGCAAGCAGTTGGCCTCTTGGTTATTCCTGAAATGGTTAACCGAACCGGAACAACAGGCACGCTGGGTTAGAGCTAGTAATTATTTTCCGGTTCGGCGTAGCACGGCAGATAGGCTGACGGATTACTTTAAGGAAAACCCTCAATATAAATCAGCGTATTCATTGCTAGAATTTGGTAAATCGGAACCAACAATTTCCTCATATCAGCAGGTTCGCAAAAAAATGCAGGAAATTATTGTAGATGTTGCATATGGGGCGGACGTTGAACAGGCAGTTAACAACCTACAGAGTTATGCGGAACAATTAAACTATTAAAAGAATTTGTTTGATAAGAAACGGAGAAAACATGAGAATGCGCACAGAATCAGATAGTATGGGTGAAATAAAGGTTCCTAGTGACAAATATTTTGGTGCTCAGACTCAAAGATCGTTACAAAACTTTCGAATTGGGCAGGATCGTTTTTCAAGGGAGATGATTAGGGCTTTAGGTGTTGTTAAAAAAGGCTCTGCGATTGTTAACGCTGAATTGGGAAATCTAGATGCTGACATTACCAAACTCATTTGTGATGCTGCTAATGAGGTGATAGAAGGAACACTGGATGATCATTTTCCACTTGTGGTTTGGCAAACAGGATCTGGAACTCAGAGCAATATGAATGTGAACGAAGTTATTTCTAATCGGGCTATTGAGTTAAGCGGAGGAGAAATTGGTACAAAAACACCCGTACATCCAAATGATCATGTGAATCGCAGCCAGTCTTCTAATGATGTTTTTCCTTCAGCAATGCATATTGCTACAGTAGATGGTCTTGCCAATCAGTTGAAACCTTCGTTAAAGGCGTTAAGAGACTCTCTAAATGGCAAGGCGAATAATTTTGCAGAAATAATAAAAATCGGACGAACGCATTTACAAGACGCAACACCCATCACGATGCAACAAGAATTTTCTGGCTATGTTGCACAACTTGACGAAGGTTTGCGACGTCTCGATTTAGCCCTCCAACCCCTGTACTATCTAGCCTTGGGTGGGACAGCAGTCGGAACAGGACTAAATACCAAAGCAGGCTTTGCGGAACGTGTGGCCTCCAAGATCGCAGAATTAACGGATGCTCCTTTTGTGACGGCGCCCAATAAATTTGAGGCTTTGGCAGCTCATGATAGTTTAGTTGAAGTACACGGACACCTAAAAACCATTGCGGTCAGTCTGATGCATATTGCTAACGATATCCGTTGGTTGGCCTCAGGTCCCCGCTGTGGAATAGGTGAGATTCGTATACCAGAGAATGAGCCAGGCTCTTCTATAATGCCTGGTAAAGTTAATCCTACTCAGTGTGAAGCTTTGACTATGGTATGTGTGCAAGTTATGGGCAACGATGCAGCCGTGGGTTTTGCTGGTTCTCAAGGTAATTTTCAACTGAACGTTTACAAGCCTGTTATGATACATAACGTGATGCACTCCATTCGCTTGCTAACGGATGCATGTATGAGCTTCAATGATAACTGTGTTGTTGGCATTGAACCCAATAGGGAGAGAATAGAGCACCACTTAGTAGAGTCGCTTATGCTGGTAACGTCCTTAAATCCACATATTGGTTATGATAATGCTGCAAAGGTTGCAAAAAAGGCGTACGTCGAAAATATTACTTTGAAAGAGGCCTGTCTTACTCTTGGGTTATTGACCGAGGAAGAGTTTGATAAATTCGTACGACCAGAAAACATGGTGGGACCAAGCTAAATGACCTTTGAGAAATGGTTTATTCTAAATCATAGTGTATCGAAAATGCTGCTGCGGAATTTTTTGGCAATCCCTCTATTTTTATCATCCACATTTGCCGCACAAACAGACCCTTATGAGGAGATTAATATAGGATGGGATCGGCTCGGTGCCGTTCTTTCACGTATAGTTGATAATTATTACGCTGATATCGAAAATGCTGAAATCATGCAGGCTGCAATTGAGGGTATGGTGGATCACCTTGACTCTCATAGCCAATTTTATGACGAAGCAGACATGCTGAAACTGCGTCAAGATACTACGGGAAAGTACGCAGGATTAGGTATTACTGTAGCTATAAAGGATGGTTTTCCTATAATTATTTCCACGATGGAGGATACTCCCGCGTGGAGAGCGGGAATACGGTCTGGCGATCTCATTGTTTCGATTGAAGATCTTGAGACAAAGAACATGTCCCTAGATGAGATCGTTCACCAATTACGAGGTGATCCTGGGTCAGTAGTTAATCTTTCTCTAGTTTCAAAGATAGGGGCACCGGAACGCTCAATGTCTATAAAACGACAACTTATTCGAATATATAGCGTTGCATTTGTTGATACTATGGAACCCAATATAGGTTACGTTAGTATGCGGGAAACGCGTTTTTCAGAAACTACAGCAGATGAGGTCAAAGCTGCAGTCATGAAAGTGTTGGGAAGCGGAGCCAAATCCTTGATACTCGATCTCAGAGGCAACCCTGGAGGTTTGTTAAATCAAGCGACACAAGTAGCGGATATTTTTTTGCCCAAAGGAGCTCCAATAGTCTCTATTCGTGAACGAGGTGGTCGGCACGAGGATGTTAAACTGTCAAAGTACCCTTTGACCACGGAAGAAGTTCCTCTAGTCGTGTTAATTGATGAAGCTAGTGCAAGTGCTTCCGAAATAGTAGCAGGAGCAATTCAAGACAATGATTGTGGTATAATATTAGGCACTACCTCATTCGGAAAAGGATCTGTTCAAACGATTTTCGAACTTAATGAAAGAATTGATAGCGCCCTTAAATTAACAACGGCACTATACTATACACCAAGTGGTCGTAGCATTCACAGAGAATTCTCAGGGTTAAATGGGTATTTAGATTACATATCCTTGGGCGAACATCAAGTATCCGCAAAAGCTCTATTGGGCGTGTTGCGAAATGCCAAGGATGAAGATGCAGCTCTTTCGTCAATCCAATTGTTGTTTGGTTTAGATGCGATTGCTGCACAAAACCTACTCTCTATCAGGATGCGAGATCTCATAACTATGACTGGTTCGGATATGAATATAGATACTGCCAATGTATCTATAGGTGATTCCGTGTATTTCACGAAAGGTGGAAGAAAAGTTTATGGGGGAGGGGGTATTTATCCCGATGTTTACGTTGACGTATCAAAAAGGCCTAATTACGTAAAGAATTTGGAAAGAAAAAGAGTTTTTTTTGATTTTGTGGTTGATTTTTTGTCGGCCGAATCAATTATTGAAAGCGAGAGGGCAATTGTTGATGAAGTAATGCTCGATGCCTTTACCGAATATATCTTTAAAAAGAAATTAGAAGATAATATCGAGGATGAATATGTTCGTTTACACATCGATGCGTTAGTGTCTTTTGCGGATGAATTTGGTTGGATAGAAGTGGTAAACGCTTTAGAACCTTTAGGCGATGAGCTTGATTTCGCTATTAGGCAAGGGCTGATGACAAAGATGAAGCCATTTATAAGTGCCGCGCTCAACAGAGAACTGGTTCGGCGCTCTCTGGGTAAAAAAGCCCTTATAAAGCATGACTTATTAGAAGATGACCAGTTTAGCCGAGCCAGAGAAATTCTAGCCGACAGTGAAAAATATAAAAAGATCTTGGCGGAAAGACAGTCGGAATAGTGTGCGTCTGCTTGCTACTCCTAAAGCGTATACGTATAATTCCTATTGAATGCATCTAGGAAGACACTAAATTGGCCGTTTGGCTGTTTGTTATAGTTTATAAATATTTGTTAGAAAATCGTTAGTGGACAACAAGCTTTTGATACTGTTGCAAGATTATGTTGGCTTTATTTTTGGGAGCAAATTTGGACGCTGTAGTATAGTCGTTTTTTATTGAATCTTCAGAGATTTTCTAAATAATTGGGTGAAGCAGTTTGGTTCGTCTGCCTCTCCCTAATTTTTGGGGCTTTATCCTAAAGTGACCAACAGCCCTTGCTTATAAAGCAAGGGCAATAAGAACTAGGTCATAGAAGTTTTTTTGGAGAGCACACAATAGTAGAAATTGGCGCGTCCGATAGCGTAAGCTTATTACTGCACCCCTCAAGACGTCTTGACTGCGTTACAATGATGCCGCGTAGTTCGGTCCAACAATCGCTTGTAATCTTATTTTTCCTAGCTTTCCACTAATGGTTTCTACGAGACCAACAGGAAAGCGTATGTCGACCGAAATTTATATAAACGCCTCAACCAACGAATCACGTATCGCGATCGTAGAAGACGGGCAATTGGCCGAAGTCTGGGTCGAACGCCCTGAAAACCAGCGCATGGTTGGTGATATCTTCAAAGGTATAGTTACGGCTGTATTGCCAGGGTTACAAGCCGCTTTTGTTGAGATTGGGCAGGAACGAACCGCGTTTTTACAGGTTCGAGATATGATGGAAGCATCCGACGACGAAGGTGGGTCCCGCCGTGGCCGACGTAGATCTAATTCGCTCCCGATTCAAAAATTAATTCAAAAAGGCAATGAAGTTGTAGTCCAAATTTCCAAAGAGCCTATTAGTACGAAAGGGGCACGAGTCACTACCCAATTGTCGCTCCCGGGTCGTTTTGTTGTACTAGTTCCTGGAGGAAGTTGGGTTGGTGTATCGCGCAAAATTTCAAGTATAAACGAACGTCGTCGTTTACGAGAAATTGTCGAAAAAATCAGACCGGATGGATATTCAGTAATTGTGAGAACGGAGAGCCGCGATAAACGCGAGAAAGATCTCAAAAGAGATCTGAAACGGCTGGTAAAGAACTATAAGCGCCTGCTAAAAAACAGCAATAAAATGACTTCGCCCGCTCTTTTGCACAAGGAAATGGGCATGACTTCGAGTGTCATTCGTGACTTATTTACCGACAATGTAGAGAAGGTTGTTGTAGATGACGAATCATTGCACGAAGAAATACTAGTATATTTAAAGCATGTATCTCCGCAGTTAATAGGCCGTATAGAAATGTATAAAAACCGTCAGCCGATTTTTGATGTATACGAAATTGAAAAAGAAATAGAAAAGTTAAATAAACGTACAGTTTGGATGCGCCGAGGTGGGGCTCTAGTGATTGACTATGCTGAGGCAGGAACATTTATTGATGTTAATTCCGCGCGTTTTGTTGGATCTGACGATCAGGAAGAAAACAATCTAAAAACAAACATTGAAGCGGCTTGTGAGGTAGCCAGGCAATTACGTTTGAGAGATATTGGCGGAATCGTAGTGATTGATTTTATTGATATGAATGAAGATCGTAATCGAAAGAAAATCGTTGATCGGTTGATTGAAGAAATAAAAAAAGACCGGGCTAAAGTTTCCATTAGTTCACATCTAAGTGAATTTGGGCTTTTGGAAATGACACGGCAAAGAGTTCGACCAAACTTGCTACATGACCACAGCGAGTCCTGCCCAATTTGTTCGGGCACTGGGCGCGTTACAGGTCCAGATACGACGGTTACAAAAATAGAGCGTTGGCTCCAACGTTCATTTGCTACTACTCGGGAACGTCGTTATGTCCTTAAGGTTCATCCTGACGTGGCAAGCTATATTTTGGAAAACCGCGAATCTCGTCTTCGTTTATTACGCAGAACTACCAAGGCCCGTTTACAAGTGGAAACGGATACGTCGCTTTCGCCCCAAGATTATCGATTTTATTCACTTAAACGTAACTCGGATGTAACGTCAGAATTTCAAGTTTAATTTGACAAAGCCGTAATTTCATCGTAAATTTTCCTTCTGTTTTTGTATTTTTATGTTTTACGTGGAGATTTGCGATGTATGCGGTAATTAAAGTAGCGGGACAGCAAATCCGTGTTGAGAAGGGGCAGACGATTCGTGTCCCAAAGCTTGATGCTGGTGAAGGAGATGTTCAGGAGTTTACGGATGTTCTTTTGGTCTCTGAGGCAGGAAATTCACAAGTTGGGCTTCCTAATATTGAGGGTGCTCTTGTTTCGGCGAAAGTTTTAGGACATGTTAGGGGCGAAAAAATTATTGTCTTTAAAATGCGTCGCCGCAAGACCTACCGGAATAGGAATGGCCATAGACAGAATTTTACGGAGGTAATGATAGAGGATATTATCTTACCGAATTAAAAATGTACATCAGGTTGAATTGAAAGGAATGGCACCATGGCACATAAAAAGGGCGTTGGTAGCTCAAAAAATGGACGCGACAGTAATTCCCAGCGATTAGGCGTGAAACGTTTTGGTGGTGAAGATGTATTGGCTGGCACGATTATAATTCGTCAACGTGGTACACGTATTCATCCCGGTGTTAATGTAAAAAAGGGCAAAGATGATACGCTCTTTGCGACGGTAGATGGAAAAGTGCAGTTTGAAGTTTTTGGTAAAAAACGGAAACGCGTCAATATAGTACAAGCGGCCTAGATGGCTATATAGTAAGCTTTTCTTAAACATGCCTTGACTTTTTGTACACAAAAATTTCGGTCACGTATTATAGGGAATAGCTCGTACGTTAATTATCTCTAACCTTTGATTTTATAAACTCCCGATTTAAAAACGAAATATGCTCTACGGAAATGTTTTTGGGGCAAACCGCCTCACATTCGTATTCGTTTGTACAGTTTCCAAAACCTTCTTTTTGCATCGCTGCGATCATAGAAGTTGTTCGTCGGTTTCTTTCAGGTTGTCCCTGCGGTAGGATATTTAGATGCTTCAGTTTGGCGCTCACGAATAACATAGCAGACGCATTTTTACAAGAGGCAACGCATGCCCCGCATCCAATACATGCCGCTGCATCCATAGCTTCTTCTGCTGAATCTTGCGAGATCAGCATCGAATTTGCATCTGGAGCAGACCCAGTATTTACGGAAACATAGCCACCAGCCTGAATGATTCGATCAAATGCTGAACGATCCACGGTAAGATCTCTTATAAGCGGAAAAGCGTGTGCTCTCCAAGGCTCTATTGTGATCGTCGATTTGTCCTCGAAACTGCGCATATACAATTGGCATGTGGTAACACCGCCTCCAGGCCCATGAGGTTGACCGTTTATTACTAAGCTGCATGACCCACAAATACCTTCACGACAATCACTATCAAATGCAATTGGCTCTATATCATCAATCTCGAGACGGTCATTTACTACATCCAGCATTTCTAAAAATGACATATCTGGGCTTAAATTATGGGCCTCATATGTTGCGATTTCACCATTCTCATCATTACCTTTTTGGCGCCAGACTTTAAGTGTGAACGACAACATGTTTTCGTTATTTTCAGTATAGCGTTGATCCAGACCCTTGTCTAATTCGGTCTGAGGGTAGTTTTTATTTTGTTTTAACGTGTTGTTACGTTTGAGGTAAAAACGAAATGGTATCGCGGTATCTAAAATGGAAGTTAGTAGAGCATAGAATTTTTGAACCGAAAGGCTAAAAGCCTGAACAAGCGTCACTTATAACTCCTTTGCGTGAGTTGAACGTTTTCAAACGTAAGCTGCTCCTTATTCAAACTGGGTTCGTTGCCGACACCATTGAAACCCCAGGCCGAGACAAATGCAAAATTTTCGTCATCCCTTAATGCTTCTCCCTCGCTTGTCTGATATTCTTCGCGGAAATGTCCTCCACAGGATTCCTCGCGGGTCAGAGCATCGCACATCATTAATTCGGCAAATTCCATGAAGTCTGCAACACGGCCTGCACGCTCTAATACTTGATTAAACTCTCCGGGGGTCCCTGACACGGTTACATTTTCCCAGAATTCATTTCGAATAGACCGAACCTTTTCTCTTGCCTCATCTAATCCTTTTGCAGAGCGTGACATACCGCAATAATCCCATACAGTTATCCCTAATTCTCTGTGAAAATCATCGACGGTGCGACGTCCCTTTATTGACAGAAGAGAGTTAAGACGGCCGAGGGCTTCCTCTTCTGCTTTCTGGAACTCAGGATGGTCAGTACGAACTTTTTCCTGATCGGTGCTGGCAATGTATCCGCCTAGGGTATATGGGATGACAAAATAACCGTCGGCTAGGCCTTGCATTAACGCACTTGCTCCAAGTCGGTTTGCTCCATGATCTGAAAAATTTGCTTCACCAAGGACAAAAAGGCCTGGAAGATTACTCATAAGATTATAATCTACCCAAAGTCCACCCATGGTGTAGTGAACAGCTGGATATATCCGCATTGGTCCTTGGTATGGATTTTCATCTGTAATCTCTCGGTACATATCAAAGAGGTTTCCGTACTTTTTACGGATTGTATTTTCACCATCTCGATCGATGGCGTCTGCAAAGTCTAAGTATACGGCTCGACCCGATGAGCCCACACCTCGTCCCTCATCGCAAACGGCTTTTGCAGCTCTTGATGCGACATCTCTAGGCACTAGATTACCAAAACTTGGATAACGCCTTTCCAGATAATAATCTCGTTGATCTTCAGGTATCTCTTCAGGAGATCGGTGGTCATCAGGTTGTAGCGGCACCCAAACGCGTCCATCGTTACGCAAACTTTCACTCATTAAGGTTAGTTTTGATTGATAACTTCCAGAAACGGGTATGCATGTTGGATGGATTTGTGTGTAACACGGATTAGCAAAGTAGGCGCCTTTACGATGGGCTCTCCACGTTGCGGTCACGTTGCAACCCTTCGCGTTTGTTGACAGATAAAATACATTTCCATAGCCGCCGGTTGCAAGAACCACAGCGTCGGCGACGTATCTTTCCATTTGTCCAGAAACGAGGTTTCGAACGATGATGCCTCTAGCTTTTCCGTCGATTACAACAACATCCAACATTTCACGGCGCGGAAAAAGTGTTATTCCTCCGGCATTGACTTGTCTCATCATAGAGCTATACGCACCTAAAAGCAGTTGTTGACCCGTTTGCCCCCGAGCGTAAAATGTTCTCGATACCTGGGCACCGCCAAAAGAACGATTGCTTAATGTGCCTCCATATTCTCTGGCAAAGGGGACGCCCTGGGCGGCACATTGGTCGATGATATTTGTACTTATTTGAGCCAAGCGATAAACGTTTGCTTCCCGTGCTCTGTAATCACCGCCCTTGATAGTATCGTAGAATAGGCGGTATACACTGTCTCCATCATTTTGATAATTTTTGGCGGCATTTATTCCCCCTTGGGCAGCAATGCTGTGGGCCCGACGTGGCGAATCATGCATTGTAAAAGACATAACATGATAGCCTAATTCGGCCAGAGTGGCCGCTGAGGAAGCACCAGCTAGGCCTGTGCCGACAATGATGACCTGGTTTTTCCTTTTGTTGGCAGGGCTTACCAATTTGAGATCAAACTTGTGATTTTCCCACTTGTTTTCTAGAGGGCCTGTGGGGACATTTCCACGAAGTGCCATTTAATTTACCTGAGTCCCACATACATTGAAATAGGTAGAAGAGCAAATCCGCTCGCGATAACGATACATAAACTAAGTCCTAATTTTTGCACTCTCTTTGAGTGTATACTAAGTGTTTGAAAGGCACTCTGAAATGCATGAAAAAGATGAAAACCCAAGATCGCCATTGCAATGACATACCAAACCATATATCCAGTCTGCTGAAAAGTTGAATCGACTAGTTTGTATAACGAACCGTCGATCCGTTGTCCGTATTTGAAAGTAATCAAATGAAAAATAATAAAAATTAGAGTAAAGGTGCCTGTGTAAGCCATAGACGACGAAGCTAAATTACGACCACCTGATGATTGGTTCACTTGATATTTAGTTGGCCTAGCGCGGCGATTTTCAATTGATAATCTGATCGCAAGATAAACATGCGTAAAGAAAGTCAACATCAAAAACAATTCAGCTGGTATTAGCAGCGGATGGTTTATTAAAAAGTTCGCATAAGCATCAAATGTCTCACCTCCGTCATCTTTTAATAGCAAAAGGTTCCCGAGCAGATGGCCAACTAAAAAACCGTACCAAATCAGTCCCGTGATCGCCATAATCATTTTTTTTGCTACGGGAGAATTAAGTAATCTTCTTAACATGAGTCCTTTTTTCCGGCCAACTTATTGAGTATAACCAAAGATCATTGGATAGCAATAATTTAACAAAAATCAACACACGTTGCACGGATCAATTTGAGAAAGTGATAAAAACTTGCAAAGCGTTACGACATTTGTTAGTGTCATTTTGCATAATAAAGGGATAATGATCAATGAAAATTCATGAATTTCAAGGTAAGCAAGTTTTGAAGAAGTATGGTGTCGCCGTGCCCGAAGGGGGAGTTGCAACTACGGTTGAAGAAGCCGTAAAAATAGCAAAACCTCTTGGTGCAAAAGTGGTTGTAAAGGCACAAATTCACGCGGGAGGACGTGGTAAAGGTGGTGGTGTAGAAGTAGTTGAGGGAGTAGGAGAAGCAAAGAAAGTGGCCGAAAGAATTCTCGGGATGCAATTAGTTACTCACCAAACAACTTCCCAGGGTCAAAAGGTCAAGCAATTGTTGGTCGAAAAGGCGTTTGAAATTGAGCAAGAATTTTATCTTGGTATAACGCTGGACAGAACAATAGGGAAAAATGTCGTGATGGCCAGTAGCGAAGGAGGAGTGGAGATTGAGGAGGTTGCAGCAAAAAACCCAGAAAAAATATTACGTGAGACGGTAGATCCCAATGTGGGTCTAAGATCCTTTCAAGCTATACGGTTGTCGCTGGGTTTAGGCTTAGAAGGCCCGCAAGCACGAGACGCAGCGCAGTTAATTCTCAGATTGTACGAAGCTTATTTAGGTGCTGATTGCTCAATTGCCGAAATAAACCCATTGGTGACTACGAAGGATGGGAGCGTACTAGCCTTAGATGCAAAAATTAATTTTGATGACAATGCTCTATACCGTCAAAAAGAATATCTGGAAATGCGTGATTTAGACGAAGAGGATGCTTTAGAAGTAGAGGCGTCTAAATTTGGCTTAAATTATATCAAGCTCGATGGAAATATTGGGTGTATGGTGAATGGTGCCGGATTAGCTATGGCTACGATGGATATTATCAAACTAACGGGCGGCGAACCTGCAAACTTTCTTGATGTGGGTGGAGGAGCTAGTGCTGAAACAGTGGAAAATGGTTTTAGAATTCTTCTTTCTGACTCTAATGTCAAAGCGATTCTAGTGAATATTTTTGGAGGGATAGTTCGATGTGATAGAGTCGCCGAGGGAGTTATACAAGCCAGGAAAAATATAGATGTAAATGTTCCGATTGTGGTACGATTGGCCGGAACAAATGCCGATGTAGCTGCTAAGATGTTGGAAGAATCTGATATGGATTTTATTGTTGGAGACGGACTCAAAAATGCTGCAGAAAAAGTCGTTACTGCTATAAATTAAATTGGAGAACGAATGAGTGTTTTAATAGATGAAAATACAAGGGTTGTGGTGCAAGGCATAACAGGTGGAGAAGGATCATTTCATGCTAGACAAATGCTTGAATATGGAACAAAAATAGTGAGTGGAGTAACACCAGGTAAAGGCGGTCAAACGTTTGAAAACATACCAATTTTCAATACCGTTTTTGGCGCTGTTCAGGAATTCGAGGCAAACGCGTCGGTGATTTTTGTTCCACCCCCCTTTGCTGCTGACGCAATAATGGAGGCATCTGAAGCCGGAATTAAATTGGTTGTGTGTATTACGGAAGGAATACCAGTTGAGGACATGGTGGTTGCATTTGAATATGTTAAACGTAACGATACTCGCCTTGTCGGTCCAAATTGTCCAGGGCTTATTAGTCCGGGGAAATGCAAGATAGGGATAATGCCAGGTTTTATACATCAACCAGGACAAATTGGTATTATTTCTCGAAGTGGAACTTTAACCTATGAAGCAGTTGGCCAGTTGTCGCAACGTGGCTTAGGTCAATCGACGGCGATAGGAATCGGAGGAGACCCCATAATTGGGACAAAATTCCTAGACGCACTTGAGCTTTTTAAAGATGACGAAGATACAAAAGCCGTTGTAATGATTGGTGAGATAGGTGGAACAGCAGAAGAAGAGGCCGCTGCGTACGTGAAGGCCCATTATGAAAAGCCCGTCGTTGGTTTTATCGCAGGTCGCACAGCTCCGCCGGGACGTCGAATGGGTCACGCCGGAGCTATTATTGCAGGGGGAAAAGGTACTGCAGAGGACAAAATGCAAGCAATGCGGGAAGCAGGTATTTATGTCTGTGAAAGCCCTGCTGAGATTGGAGCGACTGTGGCCAAAGTACTGGAATAATTTAACTTACCCCAATTCCTTAAGTTTGTCTGAAAACATTTTCATATGTCTGGGATATTAACGCTTACCATTTTTGTTCATTATTTTTTGGTGAGACTTTTTAAATAGCCTCGAGTTCGATTGTACCAGATAAGATAGTCGAAAAATAAGTCTGGAACGTAACAATGCATGCCTAATCTTGTTACAAACAAAACCGTCCAATATATGGGACGGAGAAGCGCAATTTGGTAGAGTGTTTTTTTTATCGTTAGTTTTGTTCCATCTACGAAATCAAGTCGCAAAAGATCTTTTAAAAATGGTTGTTTTTCTAATAAAATTGGTAAAGAACTAAGTCCATAATCGTACATGAGTTGACAAAATAATTTAAGTGGTCTTGAGTGATGGTGGTAAGATAAGGCTTCGGGGACGTAAAAAAACCGAGCGCCCTTCAAATGTAGTCTAACTCCTAACTCTAAGTCTTCTCCTCCATAGGTTTTGAAATCCTCATCGAATGGTCCTGTTCGATCTAACAAGACTTTTGGGACTGAGGAGTTACCAGTGACGAAACATTTAAATGGTACTTGATCCGGTGTTTTTATTTGGTGTACACCCCTGCTAGCGGCGTAGCGCGTTAAAGGGTCGTTAGTGATTTCATCTGCCCAAACGATATTTCCGACCCCGATGGAGTCATGTTTTTCTCTGTGTATTTTTGCATGGGATGAAAAAAAATCAGGTGGGACAGTCATATCGCTATCTAAAAATATGATTATTTCTCCAGAAGCATTTTTTAGGCCGGTATTGCGAGAACGTGCTCGCCCTTGGTTGGTGCTATTGCGAAACAATAATAGTTTGAATGGGATGGCATACTGGACTAGTGATTTTTCATTTATTGGCTCAGGCGAACCATCTTCTATTACGAGAATTTCCACTAAATCTATAGGATATTTCTGCTGACTAAGGCTCTTTATGGCATCAGCGAGTCTATCGTGTTCGTCGTACGTTGGTACGATAACACTTAAAGCAGGTAATGTTATGTCGGTCATTTTAAAGCTCGGAATAGAGTTGTAGAAGCACGCTAGATTCTTTTTCCCAATTATAAATTTTTGAAGCCGAAAGGGCTGATTTGTGTTGTCGAACAAGGCCATCCTGGTTTTTCAACATATTTCGGACTTCTAAGGAAATACTATCTACATCGGTTGGATCTATAGTAGCCCCGGCGCCTGTTTTTTGAATCACGTTTTTCATTTCAGGAAAATCGCTAGCGATGATGGGCAACCCCGCCATCATGTATTCAAATAGCTTGTTGGGAAGGGAATGATAGAAACTTTTTCCACTACCTTTAATCAAGCACAAGCCCAGGTCTGCTGAGCAAGTATACGAATGTAGTTCAGAAAAGGGGACTCTATCGATAAAATAGACTTTTTCTTCTAGTTGCTCTTGTTCTACCAAGGATTTCAATTTCTGTTCGCAAGGTCCACTACCGATAAGCACAAATACGGCATTCCCGAAATTCTTGGCGGCCTTAATTTGTTCGATTAGCCCATTATCGAATAGAAATCCACCCTGATAAAGAACAATGGGAGAATCTGGGCTGATATTGAGCTTCGCTCGTATGCGCGAACTATTTTCATAGGATTGGTACATAGGAAGATTGCGTAAAACAGTGACTGAGGGAGCATCCGGATATTTTTGACTTAAAGAATCAGCAATTGCTTGGCTGACCGTGATCATCCTATGTGTTTGTGGGACTAAATGTTGCTCTAATCGCCTCCAAATGCCTTGAATTAATGGTCTATTTACTAGAGAAGATTGTTCTGTCCAAAACTCATGTGAATCATAAATGAGCGGTTTATTTAACCGCTTTGCCGCTTTGGCACAGGGCCATAATGCATCTAAGTCATGCGCATGGAACACGTCAGCATTTATTGATTTGAGACGTGAGAAGGCCCACTGCCAAAACATCGGATAAAGTTTTCGGAGTGATTGGGATCGATTTATTTGCAATAATTGGGTGTCTATGCTTCCCCAGCCTGCGAGTGGTTTTTTGTCAAAGGCCGTAGAGAAAATAGTTATTTTGTGCCCGGCTTTTTGTAGCGAAAGGGCTTCACGAAAAATTCTATAATCGAACCTGAGGTCGCTAAATGCGACCATACAAATATGCATTAGAAGATTAATCGGTTTTTGGTCTACTAATCGGGAAAGCGATGAGAAGGCAATCTATCTTCTAAGAACATGAATTGCCCTGACAACAATAGGAGTGTGGCAGCTGTAACAATTGGTCTCGATGCGCAAAATGAGATCCTCAAACGAGGCGGTGTGGGGAGGTACATTGAAGACCCCCAAGTCCCGAAAAAGGGGATTTCGAGTCGCGCGCAATGGACATATCAATCGCTCAGACCGCCACACTCACAAATTATTGTGTCTTACTTTGTAACGGTATCTACAAGCCTGCCACCAAGTTAAGGACACTAATTTGTGTTGTCAAGTGTTATTTTAACCAGCCAAATGCCGAAATAATGGCTAATAACGCACGCTGGTTTGTGTGAAAACAAGAAAAGTTGCACAAAACCGACAAAATTTTAGCTAATGTCAAATGTCTATGTTTAGTTTTGTTTGTTATGTCGGTTTCCTAAAACCTGCATAACGCGTTCTCGGATTATGGGATTAGAATCTTTAAGTGCTTCTTGTAAGTATGGATTACTGTATGCGGTTTCAATCGTACCTAAGATTTCAATGGATTGTAGCCTAATTCCTGGATCGGAGTCTCGACTTGCTTTTCCAAGAATTTTTGAAATATGTTTTTTCTCTTTTTTAGGAGAATCTTGATAAATAGAACTTAATAGTTCAACGGCTTGTGCTCTCACTAACACGTCTTTATCATCAAGAGCCTGAGCCAGAACATCAACCGTAGAAACGGATCGTTCTTGGCCCAACTTGGGTACATATTTTACTGGTGGTAACTGGCGTAACCCGCAGCCAGCGAAGAGAGTAAATGAAAGTAATAGCGCTAAGGGCCTATTTAGGCCAAATATGAAGTGTTTAAAGCCCATAAGTTTTATATCGGAAAAACCGATTTATTCTTGAATTTGTTGTGTCCTAAAAAGGAAACAGCCGGCTCTTTTATCCGAAAAACATGTTGGATCTGGGTGGGAAGACCGCTTTGGATCTTTATTATTGCTGATCTGGCAATTTGTAGTCGCCACTCTCAATGGCTTGCTCTAGTGAATTGTGAAAACTGCTGTCTAAGTGGGTTGTTATCTTCCAATTGCCCAATTCGTTAATAAAATAAACAAACGGAGATTCACGGTCATTTGTAAGCGTTGTTGAATCCAAGAGAAGATAGGCAATACGGCTATTTATGACTTGTTCTTTTGTTATTTCCCGTCGTAATAGAGCTTTTCGTTTGCTGGGATCCATCTCTTCCCACTTTCGCCGCCAGGTAGATCTGACCTGTTGGTTTTGATATGATTTGCTGTAGGTATTCCAAATGATATCTGTATTACCTTCATCAATTGCAGTTTGATGTGTGACAAAGGTGGAGTAGGGAGAGTCGAAGGCCTTGTCCGTTTGGCTATTACAGGCTTCCGTGAAAAGGAGTATGAGGGAATAGTAAAAAAGTCTTTGTATGATGAGCAAAATTACTGAGTTGTTTGTCATTGATATTTGTTAGTTAGAAGGAGACGTATTTTAGGAGTTACCATTTTTTCCTATAGAGCCGATTTCATCGCGTAACCGGGCAGCTTCTTCATATTCTTCGAAAAGAATAGCGTTTGCTAATTTTTTTCGGAGGATCTCTGTTTCATCAATCGGCTTTTCAGAAAGATCTATTTTGATCTCAAGGTTACTCGGTTTTTCGGTTTCTGCTGACTCAATAATTTGTGGTTCAATAAAAGAGAATCTTTGAAGTGCTTCATCTATCTCAGTTTCTGATTCCAATTGGCAAATCCCCACCGTTTCTAATAGCTCTCTTGAAGCATAGATCGGGGCGTCCATTCGCAAGGCTAAGGCTATAGCATCAGATGGACGGGCATCTATATCTTGGATTTTATGGTTGTGTTCCACAACGATCTTAGCGTAAAAAATAGATTGTCGAACCGTGTGAATTACTATTTGAAGAACGTTAGCAGAGTTCCCTTGAAGAATTGATACTAGTAGGTCATAAGAGATCGGCCTTATAGGGTCGTCCTCTTGGAGACACATCTGAATAGATGCTGCTTCAAATTCGCCAATAGCTATAGGGAGTAAACGAGGTGCTGTATGTGTCTTTTCTTTAAGCCAAACAAGGGGTCGATTTTCGCTCAAATATGGGCGGACCGTGACGACAAGCATTTCTACTATAGAAGCACTTTTCATAGGTTTGCACCTGCTAATGAAAGACCTTAATGACAATAATTATGATTTTAGAAGTTTGATCTCATCTCTTAAACGTGCCGCCTCTTCGTACATGTCTTCTGCAACGGCCTGTGCTAGGCGCCTCTGTAAAGTTTCTAATTCGTTTTCTGCGGGTTTAAAATCCGCCGCGATTTGTTCCATTTCTTCAATGGCAACAGATATTTGAACTATTTGCTCTTGTTCTTCTAAACCTGACGTTTGTTCCTGTGCCGACGGTATGTCGACCTCACTTAAAACTTCAGGGGCGGCAAAGATAGGCGCATCAAAACGAAGGGCTATCGCTATTGCATCGCTGGGACGGGCATCGAATACCCGCACGGTCCCATCACTTGAAGTGACGTGAACGTCTGCAAAATAAGTACTTTCATGCAATTCTGTTATTTCAACTTTAGATACGTGGCACTCCATACCAACTAAGATCTGCCGAACTAGGTCATAGCTGATGGGACGAGCAGGAACATCTTCATTTTGAGCCATGGAAATTGCGGCGGCCTCAAATCGACCGATGACTATCGGCAGATAGTTGTCGCCGTCCACTTGTTTTAGTACTACTTGAGGTTGGGATGCTTCTGGGCTGCAGTTGTAAACAGCGCTTATCTCCATGCGAACCATTACAAAATCCGGGAAAAGGAGTAGAGTTGAATTAGGTAGAGAATCATGGCTCGAGAATATAATACTCACGAACCGAGTGTCAACAAGCTTAATTTATATTTTAATGTCCCTCCTTTTTCAGCATTTCTTTCAGCTCTTTCACTTCTTTGTTAAGAGTAATCGTCCTACGTTGTAAGTGGTTTATGTAAAGAAAAAGTATAACCCATACAGAAGAAAAAGCGATAAAAAGGTATTGTAGATTTTCCATGGCTTCTAATTACCTATCTATTTGTTTATGAACACGGTTTCGTAGCAGTAAAACTGTTTCTTGAATCTGATGTAAGTGTATTCGGTGAAGAATCAAAAAAGTTAGCAGCACAATGTGTGCGGCAAAACTGGTATACAGTGCTATTCGCATTTTCGGGTCGATCTCGACGTTCCGCTGTGGATGGAGTTGTTGGTCGGCAGCCCATAAATCAACTGCAAAATAAACTAGTGGGACATTCAAAAATGCAACTATTCCAATTACAGAGGCTATGCGTTGAATTCTATCCAAGTTGTTTTCATGGGCCCGCATAATTAAATATGCTCCGTAGTTTGTAAACATTATCAATACCGTGGTTAACCTAGGTTCCCAACGCCAATAAACGCCCCAAATAGGCTTAGCCCAAAGAGGACCGGTAATGAGTACAATAAGACAAAATACGACCCCGATCTCGGCAGCGCTTAGTGCTAATTTATCCCAGTAAGCTTCCCTTGTACGTAGAAATTGTATGCTTCCGACAAACACTATGAAAAAACAAATGAATGTATTCACAGCAGCCGGTACATGGAAGTAAAAGATACGTTGTGTATCGCCCATTACGCTTTCAGTTGGTGCATACAATAAAATTGTTGCTAAAGCATTCACCATTAATAGGCAAAGTACAAGAGGTACTAAGCGATTTGTGAGAAGATTTTTAATTATTCCTCAATTAGGTATTCAAAAAGCATGTGTGAGACCGTAACAAAGATAATGGCAAAAACAAGCAACATTTTAAGGTGTGTCCAAAAAATATCATCGTAGCTACTGCTGAAAATGCGGTTTGTAACTTCCACAGTAGAGATTAAAGCAGGCATTAGCATGGGTAAAAGAAGTACAGGCAACATTAGTTCTCTTAGTCGCAGGTTGTAAGAAACAAGAGCGTAAAGGGTACCTACGCAGGTAAAGCACAAGGAACCCAATGCTAAAATGCCGAAGAGTGGAAGTAGATACATTTCAAAGGGAATACTAAAAAAGATACAGAAAAATGGCAAAACCAATAGACAAACGAGAAATAAAGAAACAAAATGGGCCAGCAGTTTTCCAAAGTAAATAGCACTCCGGTCCCCAGGTGTAATGAGTAAGGCATCAATGGCTCGGTTCTCCTTTTCCGCATCAAAAATACGCCCTATCCCGAGGAGGTTGGCAAATAGTAGGGTTGACCATAGTACGCCCGCTCCTATTTCATGAAGAACAGCCCCTCCAATTTTCAGGGAGAAATTAAAAACGAGCAATGTCAATAAAGAGAAAAAGGCCATTGTAATGACTCTTTGTTTTGTTCTCCATTCCATCCGAAGATCTTTGAAAAAAATAATCAGGACACGTCGCAAAAAAATCACAGTACTTGCTCCTTACGGAATTCAAATAATTTGACGAGTTCCCTGCCGGTTCCCTGCCAATTTTGGTCGAATACAATGCTACCTGATTCAACGACGATAACTCTATCGGCTAAGGGGGCAGCCTCTTCTAAACGGTGCGTCGCCATTAGGATTGTGTGCCCACGGGCCTTTAGCTCGATTAATAGGTTTTGCAGTATTTTACGTGCTACTGGGTCTAAGCCCGTGTAGGGTTCGTCGAGAAGAATTATTGAGGGATTGTGAATGGTTGCACGAGCGATAGCTAAACGCTGTCTCATCCCGCGCGAGAATCCATTGATTTTTTGATGCCGCCACCTGCTTAAATCCATAAGTTCGAGCGAACGTTCGACTTGAAGGCTTGCTTCATCTAGGCCGTATAGCTGTGAAAAAAAAAGAAGATTTTCTTCAGCAGTTAGGTCTTCATATAGCATGCTGTGATGTGAAAGGAGACCAATATTTGCACGGCATTCTGCATTAGTTCGCGTGTCTTGTTCGCATATAAGAATTTGTCCACTCGACGGTTGACTAACTCCTGCTGTGAGCCGAAGGAGGGTAGTTTTTCCGGCCCCGTTACAGCCAACTATCAATACATATTGCCCTTTTGGAATAGATAATTCGGTTGGATGTAATGCAAACGAGGCGCCAAAGCGCTTGCTAACCTTTTGTAACTCGATATCCATGGCAACCATTTTATATAGCCTCGAGTTGCTTCGTTATTTTTATGGCATCAAGGAATATTTTTTTTCGTTGTTCTAAATAGTTGGGATTGTCCTTTTTGTGCGCCCATTTTTTATCTAAGTGAGCAATTTTTAGAAGCAACTCCGATCGTCTATCTGCTAATGTTTTAGACTTTGAACCAGAAGAATGTGAGGATTGATGTAGACGGTTGGGATACTTCCACCAGAGTGCAAAAAAACTAATTATAAAGCAGGTAGCGAGGGCGCCCCATTTGAATAGATTTCGGATGGCTATGGGCAGTGGCAATTTGATAAACGTCTTTTCACCGGAGGGCAGATCGCGTTTTAAAATTCTACGATATGTGGTTCCGTGAAGATCGACAACGCCTAAGTCTTCCCAACCATTTGAGATTTCGATAGATGTTGGTTGGATGAAAGCTTCAAGCCGGCTTGTAGGGTAAACGACATCATGTATATATCCACCACCTGATTTACTAGGATCTATGTTGAAAGAGAAGCTTAGTTGTGACACACCCGGAGGTAATGGTTGGCTGTCGAAGAATGTAGTTTCGTTAGCTTGATGAAAATGCCCCGAATAATTTTGCAAATCGAAAAGGTTCTTATCTAATAGGAACTTACTTACATGTCTAACGCCATTTGCCATGCTTCCTACGAACGTTTGGTTTTTTTCATTATTCATTTGTACTAAATGCACTACGTTTATTTGGGCTTTGCTAACGGTGAAGAATAGGTGATAAGTATCGATGTGCAGTTGTTTTGCTACACTGGTGGTATCAAAAACTTCGATAATGATTTCTTTTTGTGCGGCGACTTCTAGTGTTGAGCTATGATACGGGACACCCTTGTAGAAAGCGGCTAAGGCAAAAGGCATTCCTGGTTGAATAAATGGTCCCTCAAACAAAAACTGGCCATTTTCATCAGACGCTTTACGTGCTATTTCCGTTGCTGTTTCGCCCTGGTTCATATAGAAAGCTACTTCTACTCCAGATATTCGCTTTGAATCTTTTAAAACATAGCCTCGAACAAGTGCTGCTTCAGCACTCCAAACAAGAAGGCTAGATAGAAGAAAAATGAATGAGCAAATGAGGTTAAGGGTCTGCATGAAAGGCATTTCCGCATTGGGTGCAGTATTTGTCCTCTTTCATTCGTTTATTTCCGCACTGGCTGCAAAAATTTGATGCTCGGGGCAGATCTTTGGTTTGAATCTGGGTATCTTGGTTGATTTGGGAAATTTCAACTTCTAATTTCTGGATCAGGTCACTGTCTGCAATCGCGTTTTCTTGCTCTAATCGGTCTAACTGATCTATCACTGATATAGCTTTATTCTCCAGATCCTTCCGCAACGATTCATATGCTTCGACATTTAATTTGCCTAATTGCAGATCAAACTCTAATTCACGGAGCGAGGATAAGATCAGGTCCTTTTTTTCTGTTAATTGCCGTTTCTTTGTGTCATCGGTGGCGTAAAAATCGTGTACTTTCATTAAGGGTCTAGCAACAACGAATACGCAAATCATGGCAATCGAAACGCATATAATGATTGCAAACATCTCCATATTTAACTTATTCGCTCTCTTCGAATTGTTTTAATTCGTTTTGCAACCGTTTATGTTGTTCATCATCCAATGAATTTTCCTGCGAGGAACTCTCTCTACTGTTACTTAAAAAAGGCGTTTCTACTCTTTTCTTTATAAAGAGACGGAGAATTATGGCACCAAACAGAAGTGCCGTAATAGGAGCAATCCATGCTAATAAGTTTATGCCTTCAGCGGGTGGGGACGCTAGCACAACGTCACCAAATTCATCCGTAAAGTCTTTGATGATTTCGTTAGTGGCTTTTCCGAGGTCAATTTCTCTACTGATCCTATCCCTCTCAGATTGCCCGTGGTTGCATAAACACGTCGATAATGATTCGCGATTGCATGTACCGCATAGACACACTAGGTTCTTAGCTATTTCCTTAACCTGGGCTGGAGTTGCGGAAAAAACATTAGTTACTGCTGAAAAAAACAATAGTAACGGAAACGAATAACTCACAGAGCACCTAAATTGATTCAACAGTTTTATTTGTATTTAGAGCGTTTTGCGTATCTATTTTTGCTACGCGCCTATCTCGACCCGTTGGCCACATAGCCCATATCGAACCAAATATAAGGACGATGCTTCCCAACCAAACAAATTTAACTAAAGGGTTTATGTAAATCTGAAACTTGGCGCTGCCATCGTTGCTCCATCCGACTAGTATAAGATAAAAATCTTCCAATAATCCGGAGTAGATAGAAACTTCCGTTGTTCCCTGATCGAAAGCTTTATAGTACCGTCTTTCTGGCAAAAGAGTACCTAAGCGTTCTCCATTTAGATGCAGCGACAGTACGGCGGCAGTCGACTGCATTCCAGCATTTTCTCCGTAGGCCAATGTTTCAAAGGTCAAATTGTATTCACCGAAACGTCTAGTTTCTGATTCTTGTAAAACAAGTTCTGTCTCTGTAGTAAACGCCTTGCCCGTGAAACCAACAAAAAGAAGAACCAATGCCACGTGCGTTATGTATCCGCCATACCTGCGGCGATTCTTTGAAGACAACCGGAACATCGCAATAAAATATCCTTCTCCAGTGCTTCGTTTACGAGCAAGAGTACCTGTGTGAAACTCAAGGCCTATTGCTGCGACGACAAAGCAGCAAAGTGTTAATGAAACGAAGGCATAGAAATCATTGACACCGGCACCAAGTATTATTGGTGCCGACAATAGAGCAAAAAGAAAAGGACGGGCGAAGTGTTTTTTTAAACTACTGGTAGAAGATTTACGCCATGCAACCAACGGTCCGGCGCCCGTCAAGAAAATGAGAATAAGACCCAGAGGAGTGTTAACTTGATTAAAAAATGGTGGCCCTATCGTAATTTGTTGTCCGGTGAATGCCTCTGATATCAGAGGAAAAAGAGTTCCCCAAAGTACTGCAAATAAAATCCCCAGTAGAATCCAATTGTTCAACAAAAAGGCTGTTTCACGCGAGACAAAAGATTCCAGTTTGTTTTCGGGGCCCAACTTCGGGAGACGGTAATACAATAAGGCTGCGGATGAAACGCCAATAATTACTAAAAAAGTCACGAAAAAAGGGCCAATATTTGATTCTGCAAATGCATGGACAGACGAGATTATACCTGAACGTGTTATGAATGTGCCAAGTATACATAGCGAATAGCAGAGTATAGCGAGAAAGAAATTCCATACTTTTAGCATTCCCCTACGCTCTTGAACCATTATCGAATGTAGGAAAGCAGTGCCGGCCAACCAGGGCATAAGAGATGAATTTTCAACGGGATCCCAACCCCAATAACCTCCCCAACCTAATTCAACATAGGCCCATTTTCCACCCAGAAGAAGACCAGCTCCAAGAAAAGACCACGGGATCAACATCCATCTCCGAGCTGGTCGTAACCAGGTAGCGTCTAAATTGCCTGAAAGTAAGGCAGATATTGCAAACGAAAAAGGTACTACCATACCAACCATCCCTAAATAGAGTAAGGGGGGGTGGATAGCCATAAGAGGTTGCTGAAGTAGCGGGTTTAAGCCTCGACCATTTTCAGGTATAGTTGGAAGGAGTGTAAAAGGATCAGCTGAAAATAGATGCAGGATACAGTAAAAGAAGCTTGATGAAGATATCACGGCAACCGCATAAGGCATGAGGTCGCGGTATCTATTTCTATAAACGATTATGATTGCAACAGCATATAATGAGAGTATCCATCCCCAGAATAGCAAGGAACCAGCTTGACCTCCCCAAAGAGACGTAATGAGGTAAAAGACAGGCATGGACAAGTCGCTATTTTCTGCAACGAATTGGACGCGGAAATTGTGTGTTAACAAGGCATGCCATAGGACAATAACTGCCAGTGTCAACAAGCCGCAGGTGACAAGTGCAGCATTTTCTCCTGAACGGGCAAGAGAAAGATTTCGTTTGCGTCCGGCAGCGAACGACGCGAACGTTGAATAACCAGAAAAAATTAGTGCCGTGCAAAGGGCAAAATACCCAATATCAATCATTTTTTTGTTTTGAGTAAAAGTGTAAAAAGAGCATTAGGTTAGTAGCCGGTTTCTTGCATGGCTTCAACGTGATTACTGTAATCTTGCCCTTCATATTTTGATGGACATTTTGCAAAGACTAAATCAGCCTCAAATGAAGTCTTTTGGTTATTATATGTACCTTCCAAAACAACCAATGCTTCGTCTTTAAAAGTGTCAGGTAATAAGGTGTTTCCGACATATTTTACGTTAAGGTTATTCTCTCCATCAGTTATATCGAAGGTGGCTTTTGATTTGTATTTGTCCCATAAAATGGATCCTGGTACAACAGTGCTACCTCCCAATTGAATTCGATCTGATGTCGGGTGACCTAATTGAATTTTCTCCATGAACATTCCCAAAGTAAGGTGCATAGATGTAGATTGCTGAAAACTGGTCCACATCAGATAAGCCAAACCCATCAAGATAACGGCAGATCCCAAATACATTTTGTGCTGCACTATTACTCCTCACACTGTGTAGAGCAGGATAAATTGGGTTAGAATTTTCTTAAAAACTTGTTCTTAAAAACCTGTTAGTAGAATGTGCTCAAATACCTAAATTTTCGCAAATTAGACAGGTCATTTTTCCTGAAATTCGGCTCAGGACAAGTACAACGGGTTTGTCGCCGGTAGAAACTTCCAGAGAACGCTTAATTTCGGAAGGTTCCATGGGAAATCTCCGGCGTTTTATTTCAAAAGGAAAATATCCTTGTTTCCGAAGATGTTTACGTAGGGTTTTAATTCCAAACGGCCTAACTTCTAAGATGCGATAACATTTTGCAAAAGGTGTTTTTATCGGGTGATTATTCGTTAGGTAGGCTATCTGGCTATCCAGTTTCCAAGCGTCGATCTTTCTCGCTAACTCGTCTATTAGGTGGGCACGTACCACGGCTGGATCCGGATCGTAGAGATAAGCACCAGGACTATCGATACAGCTCTCGCCTTTTGCGTCGTCCGTCAATGTGTGTGGTCCCGGCAAAACGGTTGCCCGACGTTGAGTAGTTGCTGTTGGGCCCCAATAAATTAGCCCTTCCCGACATTGTCTGCTGCTCGATATAAACTCTATTTCAGCATCAATGGGAAGCTCTTCTTCAGGGATAGCCGGTGAGACTTTTATCATTATGTTTGGGGATAGTTTGCGCAATGTATCGGCTATTGAAATCGGTGGGTTGTACAGCTGGCCACGTCGGGTACGCCGTCCACCTTTTCGCCTTGCCGGGTCAATGAAAATAGCAGATGTGCGAGTAGCGAAATGATTCGCATCTCCCACAGCAAAAACAACATCTCTCCCTTTTTGCAAACTACAGTTGAAGCGAGCCATTTCAATTCGCGTTCGGGACAGGTCAATAGCTGTAACTTTCGCTTTTTGAGCCAAAAACATGGAATCCCCACCGATGCCGCAGCATAAGTCTAAAATTTCATCACAATGTGAGAGTTTTTGAGCCCTATAATCAGCAACTTCGGCTCTAGTAGCCATTTCATAACCGTCGCGGTCGAAAAACATTTCTGGAGCGTTGGGAAATTTTTCTAAGGCACGTATCCGTAATTCGCCTAGATACAGCGCCGCGCGGCAAAACTCGGCGGGGTGGTTTTCCCGTAGTCGAATTTGGGTGTTTAATCCCTGTTGTATTGCAGTCGAAGCTTCTGATAATAGAGCTTTTCCACGGTCACTTTTCAGATATCTCAACGCAGATAAGCTTAGCGGCTCTGAATTCATTTGTTCTGATGTGTTCAGGTTAGTTCCAGACTTTTGGGAAAGGATGTCAAATTTTCACAACCATTAGAGCGAACGACGACGGTATCTTCTATACGAACACCGCCTATACCGCGATAATAAAGTCCTGGCTCAACGGTTACTACCTGACCAGACTGCAAAATATCTTTTCGTTGACTAATACGGGGAGCTTCATGTATCTCCAAGCCAACGCCATGACCAGTTCCATGAAAAAATCCTTGGATGAACCCCTCCTTTTGCTCTGTTGCGTAGCCTTTTGAAGAAAAGAAATTTTGAATTGTATTGTGTATTTCACGACCATCCGTTCCATGTTTGATTTTTTTGAGGGCTATCTCTTGCGCCTCTAGGACTGTTTCATACAATGCCAGTACCTTTTGGGAAGGGCTACCTTTAACGACAGTGCGAGTGATGTCTCCAAAATAGCCATTGCTACTATGACATGGAAAGATGTCAATGATTATTGGTTTGTTAGCTAGAATAGGTCCATGGCCTTCTTGATGAGGGTCACAGCCCTGTTCACCACAGGAAACTATGGTGTGATTTGCAATGCATTCAAAATCCATTAGAGCTATGTGTATCGAACGTCGTATACGCTCTGATGTTAGGATCTTACCATCTAAAACTAACGTACCCCTATGAATATCTGATTCGCAAAGTAAGTTGATCGCTGCTGCCATTCCTGCCTCTGCAGCTTTTTGGGAATTACGAATATGTTCGATTTCGCTTTCGGTTTTGATTTGTCTTTCCGGAAATAAGGGACCATGAAGAACACATAGGTCCCAACCGTTAGATCGAAGAGAGTCACCCAGGCCGATCGGGAAGTTATCGGGCACATGAATTTCTTCTACGTTTAAATCCTGTAAAAGAGCAACTACGACATCTTCTTGAGAAGGATTTTTTTCAACGGAGGATCTGATTTTATTTTCATAGTCTGTGTATAGAAGGACGCGGTCTACATCTGCCTCCTCGCGTGCTCGATCAACTTCAAGGCTGCTTACTAATAAAATTTTTTCGTTCTGATTCCAAACAAAAATAAAATCGTCTGGTGCGCGGAAGCGGGTTGCATAATAAAGGTCCGCTAATTTTTCACTTGTTCCCACCATGAGCAGTGTTTTAACATTGTTGGGAATACTTTTCATTTAGTATGCTCCACGAAAATTGTTTGTTTAATTGCTGATTGTCAGGCTAGAGGTCAGAGTTCTTGTATAGAGTCTTCGGAAAGTAGAGAAAATAGAGTGCAATATATTACCGTATCATTCTATTTCATATTCTTTCAGTTTTCGGTAAAGTGTACGTGCGCTAATGCCAAGAATGTCTGCTGCCTTTCTTCTGTTGTTGTTTACTCTGCTCAGCGCTTCGATTATTGCTTGGTATTCCATGTCTCTTAGGCTTCTGAGGGGTTCAATTGCATTTGAAGCATGAGGCGCGGTTTCCAGTGGAGAGAGATTGTCATTGACGGACGGTGAACTAAGAATTGCGTTATCGTCTTGAGGGAAAACTACTTTTCGCACCTCAGTTTTTGGTTTTACATGTTCGGTTGAATTGACGAAGTTGTCAAAATTATTTCGTAAATCGGCAACCTCTCTTTTTAGGTCTAAAAGGGCAAAATATATAAGTTCACGTTCTGATTGATCGGGACTTTTGTTGGTAGGGATTGGTAGGTTTCGTTGGGGAATCGGTGGTTGTTCAAGGTGCGGGGTCAATTCTTCTGGTTGAACTATCGGTTCAGGAGCTAAAAAAACGAGGTGTTCAATTAAATTTCGTAATTCTCGAACGTTGCCCGGCCAATAATAGTCGGCCAGTAATGTTTCGGCTGCAGGAGAAAAACGCTCGAATCGACTTTTTCTGTTTGGTGCTAATTTTCTCACAAAATGATCGATTAATTCTGGAAGATCTTCAGGACGCCGCCGAAGAGGAGGAAGTTCTAATTCGACAACTTTTAAGCGGTGATACAAGTCAAGCCGAAAGGTGCGATCATTAACTGCTTCCTGTAAATCGCGATTGGTTGCAGCTATCACCCTTACATCAACAGGGATTGCAGCGTCGCCTCCTATGCGGGTAATCTTTCGATCTTCGAGAACTCGCAACAGACGGACCTGAGCACTAGGAGCCATTTCTCCAATTTCGTCTAAGAATACCGTACCTCCTTGTGCTTGTTCGAAGATACCACGGTATAGGTTTTTGGCGTCTGTGTATGCTCCTTTTTCATGTCCAAAAAGTTCATTTTCCAATAAGTTTTCGGGTATTGCGGCACAATTGATGGGTTTGAGTTTACCTTTGCTCCGCTCGTTGCTAAATGAATGTATCGCTTGAGCAACCTGATCCTTTCCAGATCCGCTTTCACCTGTTAGCAGAATGGTCGACACAGGCGTGCTACCAATCATTAAAATGCGCTCTCTCAACTGTTTTATTGAGTCTGACTGGCCAATTAGGCCAGTTTCTCCACGCAGGAAGCGTCCTTTTTCGATGAGAGATTTCGCCGTGCTTTGTAATTGCTCTTCTGGTTGGTTATTTACACAGTGAGATTCTATGTGTGTATTTCCGGCAACTTTGTTCCATTCGATCGAATCATCACCGACAGCCATCAATGGAATGTGTCGAAAGGCGGAAAGCACTTCTGCGAAACGTAGCAAAAGGGCCCCAATGTTCAGGTCGAGTACTATTAAATCTGCACCGCGATTGGCTAAGGCATGGAATGCCTCAGGGGTGTTAGCTACGAGAATTCTGCCCCCCGCAAGCGTGAACAGAGGTGTCGTGGGGGATTGGGTTGTAACGTGAACAATTCGGTATTTTTGACGGTTCATTTTATTACTAAAGATTTTGTTGTTTCTCGCGCAAAATAGTAATTTTGCGACCTTCACTCTTAAGGTATCCCTGTTTCTCTAACCGTTTAAGTACACGGGAAACGGTTTCTCGTGTGGTGCCAGACATATTTGCCAATTCTTGATGAGTAGGTCGATTCTCAACAACAATTCCCAGGTCTGAATCAACTCCCTGTTCGATGGCCAACTGAAGCAATGTATCAGAAATTCGGCTTGATACATCTAGTAATGCAAGCCCTTCGATTTGTCGATCTGTTTTACGTAGCCGCGAGGCTAATTCTGCTAAAAGAGCTACGGCTATGGATGGTGTTTTTTTGATGAGTTCCAAAAAATCTGAGCGCTTAAGCATCACTAGTTGAGTTTCTTCAATTGCAATAACGTTGGCAGAGCGTGGTCGACCGTCTAGAAGGGACAGTTCACCAAAAACAGCATTCTTAGATAACAGGGATAAAATGACTTCCCTTCCGTCCTCGCTGACGATACTCACCTTCACTTGCCCATCTGCAATTATAAAGAGTGCGTCACCCTCGTCTTCAGCCCAAATGATTACATTATCTTTTTCAAATGTTCGGACAAAAGTTAATTCGGAAAGTGAATTTAACTCGTCCTTATCTAAACTTTCGAACAGGCGAACGTTTCGGAGGGTTTCGCTATTCATTTATAGCTCCTCTAAATTAAGTTTATCCAACCGCTGACGAAGTATTTGAACTTGTTCATTAGCCATTTCGCCTTGGGGAGTGCTTCCACCTTCTCGTTGTATAATGCGTTCATAAATTGCTATTGCTGTTGGGTACTCCGACAAACTCTCGTGACATTTTGCTCGCTGAAAATCTGCTGAGGTGATCCATTGGCTGGAACCATCGGCACCATGGTAACTGACTTTGTAAAAAGCCTCAATAGCTTTTCGGTAATCACCTAAGTTTTGATATGACTCTCCTACGTAAAAACGTGCTTCTGATGCATCGTTGGGTGTCAGAAATTGTTGTTCTAACAACGAGGCAAAGTGCCGTATAGCTTCCCGGTATTGACCTTTTTCCTTTAGAATTACACCAAGCTCAAGACGGACATCTGGCAAATGGGAATGGTCAGGAAAGTCCTTCAATATCTGATTGGCAACTTGATGGGCACTTTCGTATTCGTGGGCTGCAAGATAGCTTTTTAAGAGTAACCATATAGCCTCTTCGACTAAGTTAGAAGTCGCTTTTGGGGCCTTTATTACCTGTTTATAAGCTCCGGCGGCCTGGAGATAATTACGTAGAGAATATTGATATTTGGCAATGTGTAAATAGATGGCCGAAATTTGCTCGCTATTAGGGTAGTTTTTAACAAAACGGTTGAGAGACTCGATGGCCTGTGCGGCACCTTCTTCACTTGGATCCATTTTATTTCTGTTCCAAAGTAACATTACTGCATTGTAAGCTGCTTCACTGGCTAATGGCGAGTTGGCTTGCTCAACCTTTTTGTATGTTTTGAGGGCCTTTTTGTATTGATTCGTTTTTTTGTAATAGTCTGCAGCTTCAAGCTCGAAACGCGGTTGCCAACTTTTATCGAAACGTTGCGTAAAATCCTTAGCCGCTTTGAGGGCGGCAGCCACATTTTCGGTGCGAAATAATGCTAGAGCATATTGACCGTATACCAACGAATCATTACTGCCGTGGTTGGTGATTATTGACCCGTAAATATGTAGTGATTTTTCGTAATCATTCATTGAAAACGAAATATGACCGGCTCGTGCCTGGCCTTGTTGGCCCAAGGGTGATCCTGGAAATCGATCACTGATTTTTAAAAATTGTTTGATGGCTTTTTCTTCATCACCGAGTTTAAGAAGAAGGATTGCTTGTTCGAATGTAATACTATCTTTAGCAACCGATTCAGTTGAATTTTCTAATAGGTTCTGGTAGATCTTTTGTGCGGCGGGATAATTGCCCAATAGGTGATAGGTGCGAGCTAGTTTCTGAAGGACCTGCCCCTCTTTTACACTGCTGGTGCCCAACTGGGAAACGGTGCGGTACAGTTCAGCAGCAGCGGCGTATTCCTGCGAATCGAAGTGGATATCTCCTAATTGCTCCATAGCTTGGTGTCTTTTTAAGAAAGTCGGGTGACCCCACCGTATTTCTTGTAAAATCTTGACGACTTCTTCTCGCCGGTTTTGAGAATATAAGATTTGTGCTATTTCGAAAAGCGCCGAAGGGGTTTTCGGATTCTTGGGAAATAATTGTAAGAATTTATATAGTGTGTCCATGGCGGCACTGGCGTCTCCGCGCATTGTTAAGCATTGGCCAATACCAAAAAGAGCTTGCGGTTGAAATGGATTGGTTGGGGATAACTGCCTTAGCTCCTCGTAATTCTTATAAGCGGAATCGATATTGGATTTTATACTCTCGCCCAACTTGCGTTGCGTGTCTGCCAAAAGTAAAAGGCCGTGCTCAAAATGTGGGTTCTCCGTGGACCTATATGTTTTGACAAAATTTCGGAAACCCTGTTCCATTTGGCTTAGAAGTAAAGAATCCGGATCGTCGCCACCATTCAATTCTATCAGACGAAGTTGGGCCTTCTGTGACCAATTGTCGGAACCTCCGTTTGCTAGAACTCTGAATTCTTGTGTTGCTATATTACGAAGAGAGTCAGATTCGATCTTGGAGTTCTCAATGGCGCGCTGTTTGGCTAAACTTGCTAAACTCTCAGCCAAAAAAAATTGGGCTTCAGGAGCGCGCGAACTCGTAGGATAAACCGCAGCGAAATGTTCAAATAACTGGGTGGCATTCAAAAAGTCGTGATGTTTGTAGAAAGCATGAGCTACGTCGTATTGAACGGATTGCCGAGATTTCCCACTGAGTTCATCAACCCAGCTTTGCTGTAGTGACCGGTTAAGTTCCTGTGGGTCCAGTACTACAAATTGGCGAAGAAAATCAATTCTTGCTTGGGCATCTATCGCGAAGCGTGAACTAGGAAAATGGTCAAGGAAAGCGACATATTCGCGGAGAGCTTCACGCGGTTTTTTGCTGATCTCTAAAGTTTTCGCAAGTCTAATTTTAGCTTCAGGAGACGACATTTCACGACAAATAGAAATGGCCTGTCCAACGTCGCCAACGGCGGCATAAAGCTCTGCCATCACCAACTTAGTAGTTTCGTCCGCATCACCAACCTTATCGTGGTATCGCTGGAACCATTGAAGAGCTTGTGTAAAGTCTCCTCTTCGTTGGTAAAGAGCCCCTAGCTCGCGTAGAGCTGCTATAGATTCCGTTTGTTCCTCGACCTTAATAATGGCATGGAATAAGCTAACGGCAGACGCAAACGCCCCAGTCTCACCAAACGCCGTTGCCTGACCAAGACGAGCCGCGAGGTATTCTGGGTGTCCGGGCTGGATTTTAGAAAGTAGTCTTTCGTAATGTTGCAATGCTTCTATTCCGCGCTGACTCCTACGCCGAGAATCAGCCAATCCTAAAAGGGCGCGCGTTTGTATAGAAGCGGTCTTTATCTTTTTCTCTGCAATAGCGAATGAATCGCCCGCCTGAGCGAAGAGGTTCTTACTATACAAGTGGGTCGCAAATTCATAATATGCACTATCTGATTGTGGTGTATCTGGAAACCGTCTGTGTAGTTCGGCGAATTTCTTGATGGCTGTCTCATGGTCATTTTGAACGAGCTCTATGCGTCCGCTCACAAGGAGAGCCGATGGAATAAACTTTTTCTTAGATCGCTTTGCGTAGATGACTTGTTCTAACAAAGCCTGGGCTTCTTTTATTCGTTTGCGGTTAATGAGTTGAATTGCTAGTTGGAAGCGACCTTCTTCTGCACTATGAGTTCCGCCATATAATTGCAAAAGGCTCTTAAGTGCCGTTATGGCTTTTTCTACTTCGTGTCCTTCGGCATAATTTTTTGCGGCCTGTAGAAGGGATTCTGGAGCAAAATCACTAGCGCTATACCGATTTTGTATCTCTGCGTATGCTTTTGCCGCCTCAATGAATAGCCCACGCTGTGCCATACAGGCCGCACGTTCGCGCCGAGCGTCCGCTGTTTCTAAGTGATAAGGGTATTTTGAGAAAAAAACCTCGTAAGCATTTTCGGCTAGTTCGCAACGATTATTATTGCGAAAAGATCTAGCTTGTAACAATCGCGCATGGGGGACTTGTGGATTGTTTGGATAGTTGAGAATGAATTCGCCGAATAACTTGGATGCAGTCGCGTAATCCCCGGCGTCACGATATAAGTTTCGTGCTAGTTTAAAATCGTCTTGCGCATTATTTTGAGCATTTGCCATTGCGAAAAACAGCAAGATCGCCAAAATGTTTGTTTGTGCGTATATTTTTTGGGTATTCATAAGCCTGTCAAATTGTCACCATTCTAATCTATCGCAAGAAATATGAGCGACTTTTTCCTAATGGTCAAGATATATGAGGAACACGATACGAATTGAAAAAGCGTTTGCTAAGATAAACTTAGGTCTAAATATAATCGGGAAACGATCTGACGGTTATCATGAAATTTGTAGTTTGGTACAGACAGTTAATTTGTCAGACTGTCTTTCCTTTAGACCCGCTAATTCAACATTTGTAAGTTGCTCAGATCCGCTTGTACCTTCCGATGAACAAAATTTGATTGATAAGTCTTTGGATCTGTTCTATGGGAACGTAGATTTCCCGAGAAAGCACTTTCGCGTCAATTTAGAGAAGGCTATTCCCATTGGGGCCGGTTTGGGCGGGGGTAGTACTGATGCTGCTGCGACGCTTCGCTATCTGAACGATCTTCATGGGCAACCCTTCGACGTTAAAGGACTTCAGGCATTAGCAGCTGAGCTGGGTTCTGATATCCCGTTTTTGGTAGAGGGTGGAACCGCGATTCTTCGCGGTCGAGGCGAGAAAGTGGACACAATTATATGGCCTCATAAAGTGTACTATACTTTGGTTTATCCTGATGTAGCAGTGAGCACATCTTGGGCATATGGACAAATTGGTTCGGACTTGACAGAAAATAGGCCTTATATTAGTATATTGAGCTCCTTGAGCGGCGGGTATTTCGATCTGTGGGAATTGTTGAACGTTTTAGAGAACGACTTCCTACCTATAGTCGAAAATGCCTACCCCATCGTCGCGACGATTCGTTCTCGTCTGGAATCTGCTGGGGCCCTGATGTCTTCGTTATCGGGCAGCGGATCCACGATTTACGGTTTGTTTGACGACCGGAATGCCGCACTCAAGGCTTGTGACGAGCTGAGAGATAGAGGTTACCGGTCTTTTTTTTGCCAGCCCGTATCTCACAGTGACAATAATTTGGCTGACACTTAAGCACCCAATATGCGGAAAAAATTGCTACAGATGCGATTTTAGTACCTTTATGGGCCAAGACTGAGTTGGAGGAAAAAATAATGCCGTCAGTTCCATTAAAGCTTCATGAACGTGAGCAGGTACCATTGAAAATTGCGACACGTCCTGAAAAGGGCAAAGGGCCTGTGGGTCAACTCAAGCGTGTTCACGGACAAATCCCGGGAGTCCTCTACGGGCACAATCAAAATCCGTATCATTTTAAAACAGACGCGCATCAATTTGAGCAGATTCTCAGCAAAGGAGGACAGAACTCGACTATAAAAGTTGAGTATGAAGATGGGCAAGATTCTGAAGGGGCGCTCATACGAGAAATACAATACCACAAAGTTCGTGGTGTAGCGTTGCATATAGATCTTTTGCGCATAGATCCAAATGAAACGCTCAAGGCAGATGTTCCACTGGTTGCTGTTGGTGTGCCGGATGGGGTTCGAAATGGAGGAGGAGCCCTTCAGCAAACGTTAACATCCATAGAAGTTGAGGCTGTAGTTTCTGATATGCCTTCAGCCGTCGAAATAGATATCTCCGATCTTGTGATAGGCGACAGTATACACGTGGGTGATTTGCTTGAACAAGAGTCTCGGATTACGACGGATCCTGCTCGGACTATTGTAAATGTTCTGGCTCCGCGTTTGGCGGCAGCAGACGATGAAGATGAGGTCGAAGGTGAAGTAGGAGAAGAAGGTGATGTAGGAGAAGAAGGTGATGTAGCAGAAGAAGAGTAGCCAATTGAAGATTCTTGTTGGTTTGGGGAATCCTGGGTTTAAGTATCAGTATACGCGCCACAACGTAGGTTTTGCGTTAGTTGACTATATTGCACAGTGCTGTCACGCTGAATGGAAGGATAGCGCGCAGGAAAATAGTCTGGTTGCGGAGATAGTGGTTGTAGGGCAAAATATTTTGTTAGCCAAGCCGCAGACGTATATGAATGATAGTGGCAGTGCGGTGAAGAAACTTTGCGAACACAGGAACTGTCTGCCAGGTGGATTACTGGTTGTTTATGATGATTTTCTTCTCAATTTTGGCATGGTGCGTTTACGGCCAAAGGGTAGTGATGGGGGTCACAATGGTCTGGCTTCGATACTAGAAAATCTTTCTACAAATAAGGTCCCGCGGTTGCGTTTGGGTATTGGTAGTCCGGAAGAAGGAATGGATCTGGTAGATTATGTTCTGGGTGACTTTGACGACGGTGATAAGGTCCCAGACCTCCTAAGTCGTGGAGTCTCTACCATCGAAACTTATCTTACTCACGGTATTGAAGAAGCCATGAGTCGTTTTAATGGACGCTTTTAGTACTTTGTAACAAGCTTTGGCATCGCCGTTATGAAAAAAGGGGTAAAGTGGAATATATGGAAATTTGGATGACGTCAGCACCCTATCTCGGATTGGCAGGTCTACTTGGCTCATTATTACTCTATCGTAATGTCAAGAGTGGAGATCCTGGTTCGCAAAAAATGGTGGAAATTTCAGAGGCCATACACGAGGGAGCTATGGCTTTTTTGAAGCGAGAGTATACCATACTGCTCATCTTTGTGGCGGTTGTTTTTTGTTTATTGTTTTTGCTAATCCAACCTGCAACTGCCTATGCGTTTCTCGGTGGTGCGGCTTGCTCGATTGTTTGTGGGTATGTCGGTATGAAGGCGGCTACGCGAGCAAATGTGCGCACGGCCCAAGCCGCAAATCAAAAGGGTCAAGGT
>CEUA01212058.1_pt1 | contig 43708 bp, 45 predicted proteins | sample 361541 | NCBI WGS metagenome assembly CEUA01 (sample SAMEA2623079, study PRJEB7988) | marine metagenome | isolation source: saline water (ENVO:00002010), including
GGATATCGGTGAATAATTATGTCTAACAAAAAAATGAATGCTAATCTAGTTATTTTAGGTTCTGGCCCCGGCGGGTATACAGCTGCTTTTAGAGCGGCAGATTTAGGCCTTGATGTGATATTAATTGAAAGATCGTCTTCACTCGGAGGTGTATGTTTGAATGTTGGCTGTATTCCTTCTAAAGCATTACTTCATGCTGCTAAAGTAATTGAAGAGTCAAAAGAAATGCTAGATAAAGGAATTGATTTTGGTAAGCCTAAGATAGATGTTTCTAAGTTACGTGGATGGAAGGAAGGTGTTGTCAGTAAATTGACTTCAGGACTTTCTACTCTAGCAAACAAAAGAAATGTTACTGTTTTACATGGAGTTGGAAAATTTGTCTCACCAAATGAGATAGAGGTTAAAAGCGATAATAGTCTTACAATTGTTAATTTTAAAAAATGTATTATAGCAGCTGGGTCTGAGCCTTCTAAGATGCCAAATTCACCTAGTGACCCAAGAATTATAGATTCGACAGGTGCTCTACAAATGGATGATATCCCTGATCGATTGTTGGTAATAGGAGGGGGTATTATTGGCCTAGAGATGGCAACTGTTTATGAGGCTTTAGGATCTAAAGTTAGTATAGTTGAGCTTACAGATAAATTAATGCCAACTTTTGATAGGGACTTAATTAGGCCTCTGCATAAAATGATGCAAAAAAAATATGAGGCAATTATGCTAGGAACTAGCGTTACGTCATTAGATGTTAAAAAAGAGGGTATATCTGTTGGCTTTTCTGGAAATCAGGCGCCTAGTAAAAAAGAAATTTTTGATAAAGTTTTAGTAGCTATTGGAAGGACGGCAAATGGTTTATCGATAGGTGCTGATAAGGCAGGTGTTATTACAAACAAGAAAGGATTAATAGAAGTTGATAATCAACAACGGACTAATCAAGACCATATTTTTGCAATAGGAGATATTGTTGGTGAACCAATGCTAGCTCATAAGGCTACACATGAAGGAAAAGTAGCTGCAGAAGTTGTCTCTGGTATGAAAACATTTTTCGATGCAAGGGTCATTCCATCAGTTGCCTATACTGATCCAGAAGTTGCCTCTGTTGGTATTTCAGAAGACCAGGCTAAAGAGCAAGGTATTGATTATGAAAAAGGCGTTTTTCCTTGGGCAGCAAGTGGAAGATCATTAGCTTTAGGAAGATCAGAAGGGATTACAAAACTAATTATTGAGAAAAATACTAAAAAAATTCTAGGTGCTGGAATTGTTGGATCTAATGCGGGTGACCTCATTGTTGAGGTTGGATTTGCTATTGAGATGGATGCAACTACAGAAGATATCGGCCTAACTATTCATCCTCACCCTACACTATCAGAGACTATTGGGTTTGCTGCTGAAGTTGCGGAAGGCACAATTACAGATTTATATATACCAAAGAGATAATAGCCCTATTTTATGGAAAAAGTTTTAGTTACGGGTGCTTCTAGCTATATAGGTCTTCATTGTATTTCTGAACTATTAGCTCAAGGATTTTTTGTTTTAGCTTCATTGAGAGATCAAAGCAAAATATCTAGTGTTGTTTCTGCGCTAAAGCCATTAATAAAAAATAATAATTTAGAATTTGTTAATCTTGATCTGCTAGAAGATTTCGGTTGGGATTCAGCGACAAGAGAGTGTAGGTATGTTTTGCATGTGGCATCTCCATTTCCATTAAAGGATCCAAAACATGAAGATGAATTAATCATACCCGCTAGAGATGGAACCATCAGGGCCTTAAGATCATCCTCACTATCTAATGTCAAAAGGGTTGTAGTTACATCTTCTATCGCTGCTATATGTTATGGGCATGATAATGGAGATATTGTTTTAGATCATGATAGCTGGACAAATACTAATGCTAGAAATATCACATCTTATGTTAAAAGCAAGACTATAGCTGAAAAATCTGCTTGGAGCTTTATTCAAAAAAATAAAAAACATTTAGAAATTTCGGTTATTAATCCTGGTTTTGTACTAGGACCCTTACTAAACAATAATCTTGAAGGCGCTTCTGCCAGCATAATGAGAAAGATAATAATGAAGGAAATACCATTAATACCAAATATATTTATGAATTGTGTTGATGTTAGAGATGTGGCAAAGCTACATGTTTTAGCCATGCTTTCACCTAAAGCAAATAATATGAGATTTCCATGTATTACAGATCACCCTATAAGCTTTGAAGAGATTGCAAAAATTTTAATTACTAATGGTATAAGTGCTCCTAGCTTGAGTGCTCCTGATTGGCTTATAAGGTTTCTTGGCATGTTTAATAAAGATATGAAGATCGCTAGTAATAACCTGAATAGAAAGTTTCTTATAGATAATTCACAGACTAAGAGGGTTTTTAATTGGGAGCCTATACCTATAGAGAAAACTATAGTCGATATGGCAAAAGACATACAAGGAAAAATAAACTTAGCTATGTAGAAACCTATTCTTTCTTTTTGGATAACACTCTCTACAAATTTTACATACCAGCCCATAGCAAGCTCTAGCTTGACAGTATTCTCTTCCCCAAAAGATTATTTGGAGATGAAGCTTATTCCATAATTTTTCTGGGAAGATAGATTTTAAATCTTGCTCAGTCCTTCTTACATTTTTTCCATTAGTGAGCCCCCATCTTTGAGAAAGTCGATGAACGTGGGTATCTACAGCAAATGCTGGTATTCCAAATCCCTGACTCATTACAACTGAAGCAGTCTTATGGCCTACTCCTGGCAAGCTTTCTAGATCCTCAAAATTACATGGGATATTTTTTTTATATTTTTTAATAATAATTTTGGATAAATTATAAATAGCTTTAGATTTTTTCTCACCTAAACCACATGGCTTTATTATTTTATATATTTCATTTTGAGATAGTTTAATCATAGAGCTAGGATCTGGGGCTAGAGCAAATAATTTTGGGGTAATTTTATTAACCCTTTCATCTGTACATTGAGCCGATAAAAGAACAGATATAAGAAGAGTGTAAGCATCATTATGCTTAAGAGGTATTGGTAGATTAGGATAGGTTTTATTTAAGATGCTAGTAATTATTTTAGCTCTTTCTAAACGTTTCACTATAGTTTTGACTCTTCAATTAATTTTTCTGTCTGATCTTTATCAATTCTTTCAATGATATTTTTATAGGTATTTATTTTAGATCCAGATAATATCTCATCCTTGTCAGACCAATTCATATTTTTTTCATTAAGAAACGACTCACATCTTTCTGCTATTCCAGGAATTACTGGTTTAAGATAAATAATTAGAATTCTAAATAAATTTAGTGCAGTAGTTGAAACCTCAACTACTTTATTAACTTGTTTTGGATCTTTCGCAAGAACCCAAGGTTTATTTTCATCAATATATTGATTAGCCAGATCAGCTAATTGAATAATATCTCTAATAGCTTGAGCATAGTTCCGCTCTATGTAGCTTTTCTCTATTAAGTCTGATTTTTCAGAAAATAGTTTAATTATTTTTTTATCATCAATATTTTCTGATAGATTTCCATTATTAAATTTATGTATAAATCCTGAGCACCGGCTGGCAATGTTAATTAATTTACCAACCAAATCAGAATTTATTCTTGCAATAAAATCATCCATATTTAAGTCCAGATCATCAGCATTTGGACCTAATTTTGCAGCAAAGTAGTATCTTAGAAAATCTGGATCGAAATATTTTGCAAATATTGAAGCTTGTATAAAAGTTCCTTTAGATTTAGACATTTTCTTACCGTCTATAGTTAGGAAACCATGGACAAATACACCCGTTGGTTTTCTATATCCTGCTCCTGATAGAACTGCAGGCCAGAAGAGTGTATGAAAGTAAACAATATCTTTGCCTATAAAATGATAGAGCTCAGTATTTTCTTCTGATTTCCAGAATTCATCAAACTTTTGATTTTTATTGTTATTAAGGTAATTTAAATAACTACCTATATATCCAATAGGAGCATCAAACCAAACATAAAAATATTTTTTATTTTCATCTGGTATTTCGAATCCAAAATAAGGAGCATCTCTTGAGATATCCCAATCTTTAAGCCCATCTTTAAACCATTCGTCTAATTTATTTACTAATGCAGAATCTATATGTTCAGCTACCCATGATTTTAGCTCTTTTTCAAAATCACTTAGTTTGAAGAAAATATGTTCTGACTCTTTTACTGTTGGTTTAGTATTTGAGATTACTGATATTGGTTCAATTAGTTGCATTGGCGAGTAAGTTGCTCCACAGTTTTCACATGAATCGCCATACTGATCTTCTGCTTTACAAAATGGGCATGTCCCTTTTACGTACCGATCTGGTAAAAACATATTTTTCTTATTATCAAATGACTGCTGTATTTTTTTCTTGTATATAAAATTATTTTCTTTAAGCAGCCTATAGATTTCTTCTGTTGCTTCTTTATTTTCATTAACGTGAGTAGTTACATAGTTATCAACACTAATTTTGAATCTCTTAAAATCTTCTAAATGGCTCGATGCATTTCTTTCAACTAGTTTTTCTGGAGATATACCCTCTTTTTCAGCGCGTAACATTGTGGGAGTGCCATGCGCATCACTTGCACAGATATATGTACAATTATGTCCATTAATACGATGAAATCTGACCCATATGTCAGTTTGAGTATATTCTACAAAATGACCAATATGAAGTGGCGCATTAGCGTAAGGTAGAGCGCTTGTTACAAGTATATTCCTCTTTGCTTTCAATTGTTTTACCTATAGATAATTAATATTCTACTACCAAGTATGATAAATAATTATTAGAATTATGCCATTACTATGATTTTTTTTCTTATTATTAGCTCTGGTGCCTTATCGCATGAAAAAAACCAATATTGAAATACTTGATGATCACCTTAGAGGCCTCTCAATTCCTTTTATGGATATAAGCTTAGGAGATGCCTCAGCTCCATTTACTATATCAGAGATTGAAAATAATTTAATCCTTAAGGTTGAGTGGGGTTTTCCAATAAATAGGCGCTATGAAGAGATTATGACTCTCCTATCAAAACACTGCGAGCCCCTATCTTTTTTTAAGGTGGTTAAGTTTATTTTTGAGCAAAATATAAGACCCCATTCTGTTCAGAGCGGGCTTAAGCCTCTTTCAGGAATTAGTAATATTATTTCGATTGCATCTGGGAAGGGTGGTGTAGGCAAATCTACAATAGCCGCGAATTTATGTTTAGCTTTGAGCCAGCAAGGGGCAAAAGTAGGGATTCTGGATGCTGATATATATGGACCAAGCCAACCTATCATGCTTGGTCTTGAGGGGGAAAAACCTATTAGTGAGGATGGTAAGATTATTCAGCCTCTTGAAAATCATGGCATTAAGGTTATGTCGATAGGGTTTTTAATTAAGAATACTCAACCAATGGTTTGGAGAGGTCCTATGGTTACGTCTGCTCTCAATCAGCTATTAACTTCAACTAAATGGGGCGATTTAGATTATTTATTAATTGATATGCCTCCAGGAACAGGAGATATTCAGCTAACAATTTCACAAAAAGTTCCAGTTAGCGGTGCAATTATCGTTACTACGCCTCAAAAAGTTTCTGTTGCAGATGCTAGAAAAGGTATAGAAATGTTTAAAAAAGTAAATATTCCAATACTTGGAGTCATTGAGAATATGAGTACATATTTTTGCGGTTCTTGTGGACATGAAGAGGCAATTTTTGGACCGTCTGGTGGCAAAATCTTATCAAATGAATACAATGTTCCTCTATTGGCCTCTTTGCCTTTGGATAAATCAATATCAGAGCAGTCTGATCTTGGAACGCCGAGCGTTTTAGCAGATTTAGGAGGAGATATATCAGATTGTTATTTTGATGCAGCCTTAGCTGCTTCATGTGTTTTAGCTTCAGAAAAAAGGAGTTATAGTGATGTTTTTCCAGAAATTATAATAGAAAATTAAACTATGAGCATTAAGTCAGATAAATGGATTAAGTCAATGTCAGAAGGTCATAAGATGATCGAGCCTTTTGAGCCAAACCAGATTAAGGAAGTTAAAGGTAAGAAGGTTATTTCTTATGGCACTTCAAGCTATGGTTATGATGTTCGGTGTGCTAGCGATTTTAAAATTTTTACAAATTTAAATGGAGCAATAGTCGACCCAAAAGACTTTGATGAGTCAAGCTTCGTAGATAGAAGTTCTGATATTTGCATTATACCTCCTAACTCATTTGCTTTAGCAAGAACAGTAGAATATTTTAGAATACCAAGAAATGTCTTAACTGTATGTCTTGGAAAATCTACATATGCTAGATGTGGCATTATTGTAAATGTCACCCCTCTTGAACCAGAGTGGGAAGGACATGTAACCCTAGAGTTTTCTAACACAACTCCTCTTCCTGCTAAGATTTATGCAATGGAAGGAGTGGCACAAATGCTTTTTTTTGAATCAGATGAAGTGTGTGAAATGAGCTATTTAGATAGGGATGGAAAATATCAGGGGCAAACCGGAGTAACTTTACCAAAAGCTTAATTTAGCCATTCTATAGACTTTAGCAATAGAGAAGATTGCACTTCGCCATTCACTACTTGTTCAATTTTTATTGGAAGGTAGTTGTCACTAGGCGATACCCAATAATTTAATTTTCTTGAAGAATTTTCTGTATTCTGCTCATAAAGTATTGATTCAAAGATACCAAGTTCCGTATTAATTTCGCTTTGATTTAGTTTTTCATAAGAAATTAAGTTTAAGCTATCACGAGATAATAATTGATATTGGTTTATTTCTATACCGTCTATCATATCCATCATCAATTTTGCTCTAATACTAACTCTATCATAAGCACCTTCCTCTAGTTTCAATTCCTCAATTCCTAAACTATTTGATAATAATGCGATTTCATTTTCCCAGCTATATTTAATACTAAAATTATCTTCATTGTCTCCACTATCCTCATAAGAAAAATCAAGAGGCAAAAGCTTTCCATTAGTAAAAGTAAAAATACTTTCTTCAGTAATAATATTTGGATAAAATAATTTTGCTAATCCTTCAGCTTCTGAGAATTGAAATAATCTGTAAGTATTATCTAATTCATTATAAGTTAATGAAATTTCTGCTCTCCCAACCTTTTGTCCTTTAAATATAAAAGTATATATTGCATCATAGGCTGGTAAACTTACATTATTAACAGATTGAGAGTATAGGTATTGATTGCTTAGAATTGATATAATAAATATAAACAGTAAACCAAATAATTTTTTAAATACTTTCTTCATATAGAATAGGATTATGTAATGGAACTCCATCAATTATAATAGAGTTGTTATCTATTTTTAAGTCTTTCATAATAAATAGCTTTATTGTTTCTACAAGTATTAGATATTCACCCTTATGAACTCTATTTTTTAATGTCTCTTCATCATCATTTTTATTAACAGCTATCTTATATTGCATAATAATAGGACCACTATCTAGATCTTCTTCAACAAAATGTACTGTAGCGCCATGATATTTTACTCCTGACTCTAAAGCTCTTTTATGTGTATTTAATCCTTTAAATTTCGGCAAGATAGATGGATGAATGTTTAAAATCTTATAGGGAAATGCATTAATAAACTCTTTATTAAGAATTTTCATAAAACCTGCTAACACAATAAGATCTGGATTAAGCTTCCTAATTTCCCGTACTATATTTAAATAAAATTCATCTTTAGTATCAAAATTTCTTTGATCAAAGAAAAATGTAGGAATATTATTTTTTTTAGCTCTTTTTATTCCATAAGCGTCTTTATTATCAGTAATAACAGCCATTATTTGCGTGCTTATTTTTCTTTCTTTCTGAGCATTGATTAGCGCTTGTAAGTTAGTTCCTTCACCAGAAATCATTACTACAAGTTTAATTTTTTTTATTTGTTTCAAATTATACTAACCTTCTGAGATTTATCTTTAATTACCTTTCCTATTTCCCATACTTTTTCATCTGATCCGATCAAAGATAAAATTTGTTTTTTGTTACTTTCATCAATTATTATTATCATTCCAATTCCACAATTGAATGTTCTATACATTTCATCTTGGCTAACACCATGACTTCTTATCCATTGAAAAATATCAGGCTCTTCCCAAGAGCTTTTATTCAGGGAAGCACCAAGATTTCTAGGAAGAGCTCTAGGTATATTCTCTGTTAGTCCGCCACCAGTAATATGAGCTATACCTTTTATTTTAAATTTAGATACCAGTTTAGATATTATTCCGGAATATATTTTAGTTGGTACAAGTAGGTCTTCTATAATTTTTTTATTCATACTAGATTCATTTTTTTCTAGCAACTTTCTGATAAGTGAATATCCATTAGCATGTGGTCCAGAAGAGCTGATACCAATAATAATGTCATCTTCAATGATATTTGAACCATCAATTAAATCATCTTTATTGCAGACCCCTACACAGAAGCCGGCTAGATCATACTCTAAATTACCTTCATTCTTCTCATCAGGATGTTCCGCAGTCTCACCGCCTATAAGTGATGCTCCAGCCAATTTACAGCCCTCTGCTATCCCTTCAATAATTTGTGAAGCTATATCAATATTAAGTTTATTTGTTGAAAGGTAATCAAGAAAAAATAGGGGCTCAGCTCCCTGTGCTATAACGTCATTAACACACATCGCTACTAAATCTATCCCTATTTTATTATGAATACCGCTTTGAATTGCGAGTTTAACCTTTGTTCCTACACCATCAGTACCAGAAACTAGAACTGGATTTGGATATTTTTTTATATCTAATTCAAATAGGCCTCCAAATCCTCCTATACTGCCTAAAGCACCAGATCTTTTAGTACTAGAAACAGTATTTTTTATTCTTTTGACAAGCTGATTTCCTGCTTCTATATCAACTCCTGCAGATTTGTAGGTGAAATGCTTTTTCTTTTTCATATTAAAGGTCCATAATTAATTTTATTTGCCTTAGACATGTATAATAGCTTAAATTAATATAGTCATCAGGTGTATTCATTTTTTCGTATTCATGTTAAAAAAAACTTACTTATACCTTATTTTTTTTCTATATAGTTATTCTATTAGTATATCAGCCGTTGTAGTAGAAGATCTATATACGATTAATGTTAGTCAAGTAGCGGATATATGTGGTACTGGATCTCGAGAAGAGCAAGATACTTATAAGAAAGGAATGATTCAGCTATTGGTAAGAATAACTGGTTTAAATACTCAGCGTATTCTTTCTGATCAAACTTTTATTAGCTTAATTGAGGAAGCTGAAAAATTTAGCTTATTATGTGGCCCAAGAATAAATAATGAAACATTATCTATTGGTTTTAATAATGAATTGATTGAGTCAGAGCTAGCTTTTTTGGGTATACCAAGATGGGGAAGAGAGAGGCCAGTTACACTTGTGTGGTTTTCAATCAATACTAGTCAAGATGAAGTTCAAATTCTTTCCTCAAAGTCGTTAGACTTAGCAATTTCAGATAGTTTTAGGAATTTTCACCAACAATTATTTGAAGGTATTCAGATTTATTCAAATAATAGAGCTCTTCCAGTCATACTTCCCTTACTAGATTTGCAAGATATTTCTGTAATTACAGCTGACAATATAAGTAATAGGCAAGACACTATAATTGAAAGTGCATCTAATAGGTACAAAGCTAATTATATTTTATATGCTAGCGGCTATGTATCTGAGTATGGCAGACTAGAGGCTCAATGGTATATTTTGAGGAATGGCAAAAGTGAAAGCCTCAGTTTCGGAACTTTAGAAGCGGCACTAGATGAACTATCTTTTTATTATGCTAGCATATTTCAAGCTCATGGAGATATTAGGGAATTTAAGGTAACTATATCAGGTATAGAAAATTTAGGTGATTATGCTAGCACCATCCTTTATCTTGAATCAATAGACTTTCTTGAAGAGGTTAATCCTATTGAAGTTGGTGATGGGAATTTAGTTTTGCTTGTCAGCGGCAGAGGAGATCAGCACTTACTTCATAATATTTTAGAGCTAGATAGTTATGTAGTTAAAAGCACTAGCAATGACTCATCTAATGAAGAAGACGGATTGTTTTTTAGATTAAACAGGTGATATAGAAATTTTTCTAGAGTTATAAATTAAGAGCATAAATGAAGCAAATCTTATTACCATTCCAGTTATCTCAAAAAAATAAATTTGATAACTTTATTTCAGGTGATAATAATCTAATTATTCATAGTCTAAAAAACTTAGACAAAGATAGCTTTCAATTTCTTTGGCTTTGGGGTCAAAGCAAAGTTGGTAAGACTCATCTTTTACAGTCTACTTGCTCATTTTATAAAGAAAGTAGGGTTATATATTTGCCTTTTAAAGCCTTTAAGGAAAAAGGACCAAAAATATTAGATGGATTGTCTAGCTTAGATCTCCTTGCTCTTGATGATATACATTTAGTAATTAGTGAGCCATCATGGAGTATTCCGCTGTTTAATTTATATAATGAGCTTTATGAGAATAGAGTTAACTTATTAGTTTCTTCAAATATATCACCAACTGGAATTGACTATTCTTTACCTGATCTAGAATCTCGAGCTACTAGCTCCTCTGTTTATTTTATCAAACCCCTAGGTGATGAATTTCTTAAAGCTACTTTAATTAGCCAGGCAAAAAATAGAGGCATGCTTCTGCCAGACAAGAGCGCTGCTTATTTAATTAATTATATAAGAAGAGACATGGTAGATATTGATAACTATCTTGAAAAGTTAGATGCAGCCTCATTAATAGAAAAAAGAAGCTTAACAATTCCTTTTATTAAAAGAGTTTTATTTAATCAATAGTTCAAAATTATAACTTTGATGCCAAAGTAGCAACTCTTTTTCCCAGACAAAAGGCTAATTTTTTTTCATCATCTGATAACAATTTATTCCAATCAAGGGCTACATGGGAAGCTCCATATGGGCTGCCACCTGTTTTAGTATTTTTAAGCGATTTTTCTGTATATGGAAGCCCAACCCATATCATTCCATGATGAATTAGTGGAATAGCCATTGTTAATAAGGTTGTTTCTTGTCCTGCATGCATAGAGTTTGATGAAGTGAATACGCCGAATGGTTTATCAATTAGTGATCCTTCTAGCCAAAGTGAAGATGTTTTATCTAAGAAAAGCTTTACTGGCGCTGCCATATTGCCAAATCTAGTAGGGCTTCCTAGTAATAACCCATTACATTCTTTAAGGTCCTGGAGAGAGGCAAATGGAGCACCTTCTTTAGCTTGTTTTTCTTCTTTATTATTATCAACAGGAATAGAAGGCAAAGTTCTAATAGATGCTTCTAGTCCAGCAGCCTCAACCCCTCTTGCAGTATGATTCGCCAGAGAGTGAGTACTGCCTTTGCTACTGTAGTATAGTATTAAGATCTTTTTCATTAAGTATTTGTTTTTAAAAGTTAAGTTAATTAATTTCGATTCTAGGCTTTATTTCTTTTGATTAAAAGAAAAAAATTGCTTACTATCTATCTCAATTATATAGTCATTGATAATATATTGTTTATCTTATGAAATATTTATTTTTATCTTTTGTATTTTTTGCTGTTGGTTGTGTTAGTACTCCTCCAATACAAGAAATGAGTGATGCTCGCCAAGCAATTTCAGTTGCTGAGCAGGAGCTTGATAATCTCTCAGTTACTAATCGTGCAAATTTAGCAACAGCGAGAAGGTTTTTAGAAGAAGCAGAGACTCATTTGAGAGAGGGTAGATATGATTTAGCTAAGTCGCTAGCCATTACTGCCAAAGATGCTGCTTCTGATATATTAGAAATGGCTAAGTCTATACCTAATAGAGATTATCCTATTAGGCAGTAATTTTTATTGTTTCCTGAAACTAATCAAACTGGATTACTTTGTAATATTTTTGGTAAAGTCCAAGGTGTGCACTATAGAGCTACAATAAAAGATTTTGCATTTAATTTAAAAGTTTTTGGATGGGCAAAAAATTTAGAAAATGGAAGCGTAGAAGTAGTAGCTGTGGGTGAGCATATGGCAGTTGAGAAAATTATAATCTTATTGTGGTCGGGATCAAAGTATTCAGAAGTTTCATCTATTACTCTTTCTAGATGGAGAAATAAGGTAGATGAAGATTTTCTAATCAAGTAGATATTAATTAAGTCAGCTCCCTTCGTCTAGCGGTTAGGACGCTGCCCTCTCAAGGCGGAAACAGGGGTTCGATTCCCCTAGGGAGCGCTTCAGGACCTTAAGTATATAATTTTTCTTTTTCTAATTTAGACATATTTTTTATTTGATATTCTCTTTTAGCTGCTTCAGAGTGCGATTTGTAAGTTTCTCTATAAACTAATTGTACAGGAAGCCTTCCTTTTACATATTTAGCTCCTAAACCATTATTATGCTGATTTATCCTTCTCTTAATATTTTTTGTAATTCCGGTATATAAGGTATTATCAATACAAACTAGAATATAAACATACCAGCTTGAGTTATTTTTATTTTCAGGTTTAATATTCTTAGTTATCATTAAAGAAATAGATTAAGTATAGAGAGCCCAATCCAATACTACTTGAGATACCAATTGCTAAACCTATAGCAGCACCTGCATTTGGATAGCCAAGAGCAGCACCAGCTAATATACCAATCACTAAGAATACCAATATGATTAGCAGAAGCGAGGCTAATTTTAGTAGCAATCTCAAAGTAAATACCCCCATTATTTTTCTGATTTCCGAGTCTTTTTAATATAGCATCTATTTTATGGATGCAAATATAATTATTTTAAAGGCCGGAATTTTAAGGAGAGTATTAGCTATTATTTATGATTTAATAATTTTTTTATCCTTAATTATGGTTTTTACTTTAATAGTTGTTATTTTACGTAGTGGTAGAGAGGTACCGTATTCAGCAACATGGTTTACATTAGTTATCATTATTTTGCACTTTTGTTTTTTTATGTGGTTTTGGATTAATGGTGGACAGACTCTAGGAATGCGTGCCTGGAAAATAAAAGTTGTAAATAAAGAAGGAAAACCTATAGATTTCTCGAGCGCATTAAGAAGATATCTTTCATCATTGAGTATTTTTTTGCCACCAGGTTTTTGCTTTATTTGGTCTTTTATTGATAAAGAAAATATTTTTTTAAATGATAGATTATCACAAACAATCATAATCAAATTCTAGAAATAATTATTCGATTTTATGAATTAAATAGTAATTAATTATTAACAGAAGTGTGGTTGGTATCCATGCAACCATTAATGCGCTAATATTATATACTTCACCTATATTTATGAAGGTTTCTGCAAATATGTAATATCCTAAACCTATTAGTAATCCAGTAACTAAATTTCTACCTGTGCTAATTGACCTCAGCGAACTAAAAATAAAAGGTAATGCAAGCGTTGTCATCAGTAAAACTGAAAAGCTTTCAGCTATCCTTGACCAAAATGCAATACGATAACGTTTTGAATCTAAGCTATTATCTTCTAAGTAATTAATATATTGACTTAGATTTTGATTGTTTAAAAAATCATGCTGGACTTCTGATAGACTTAATATATCAGGACTTAAGCTATATTTTTTTATTATTTGGTCTGCTGAGTTAGACGCTATATGATTTTCTAGAAATAGGGTTTCGTTATAATTTGTTAGTAACCAATTATTATTTTTATCAATTCTTGCAGCTTCTGATTTACTTAAAGTATTTATTTTTTCATAGTTTCCAATATCATATATGTATATTCCATCAAGCTTTGCAGTATCGCTAGATCTTTTGATATTAATTATATTGTCTCTATCTTTTAACCAAATAGAGCCAAGATTTGATAGTTCGATGGAGCTATTTATTTTATCTGCTCTATATTGTTGTGCGTATGAGCCGAATGACGGAGCTAGAGATTGACTTAGGCCCATCATTATAATTAGAAGGATAAGCCCAGCTATTGAAACTGATTTGACTAATCTTTTTTTTGAGATACCAGCAGTCCTCATAACTATTAATTCATGATTATGAGATAGAGTTCCAAGACTTAGAAGTGAACCTATTAACGCTGCAGCTGGCAAAATTTGAACAATTAATCGAGGGATGCCTAATGCCGAATAAATTATTGCATTAAAAAAATGGTAATTACCTTTTCCAACATCATTTAGCTGATAGATAAAATCTAACAAGCTTGAGATTAATACTAGTAATAGAATAACAGTAAAAACCCCTTTTAATATATTAGAGATGAGATATTTATCTATAATTTTCATTTTTTATAATTTTATTTATGTTAAGCCCAGATTGATTATAAAATAATATTAATAACAAGGCAGCTAGAGCTAAATGAACTGGCCATAGCCCTATCCAGCTTGGCAATAGCTCTCTTTCCATCCAAACTTTACCCAAAGTTAGAAAATTAATATAAATCATATATATCAGTACCCCTATACCAAGTTGAGCATAATTACTTTGTCTAGGCCTTATTGATATAAGCACTGATCCTAATAATGATAAGATTAGTACTGAAATTGGAGATGCTAACCTCCAGTGTAGTTCAGCTTTATCATTAATATTATTAGAATTAAGTAGCTCATTTGATGACATGTTTTGTGAAGATACGGTTTTTGATATTTCAATGTTTGAAATAATCGGTATATTGTGACTACTAAATTCAGTTATTTGAAATTTTTTACTACCTATTTTCCCATCATATCTCTTGCCGTTTTTGAGAACAAAGATTATTTCATTGTTTATTGTACTTGATACTTTTCTTCCCTTTTCTGCAATTATTATTGTTTGACTATCGTCATAATCTTGCTGGATAAATACATTATTAAATTCCATATCTTTTATTTCTTGAATGTAAAGAATTGCATTATTATTATTAAATGGTATGAATTTGCCTTCTTCTGGTATGCCAATTCTTATCTCATTTTCAGCCTCTAGCTTTATATTATTAATTATATTTAATGCATTTGGGCTTGCATAAAGTGATAGCCATGCGACAAAAAATGAAAGCGGTATAGCAAAATACATGATTGGTTTAAGCATACTATAAGGACCTATAGCACATGCATTTATAACTGTCATTTCTGAATTTCTATTTAGCTTAGTCAAACTGAGCATTATCGCCAAAAATAAGCCAAAAGGAATCAAGATATTTATATACTGGATAGATGTAAGAATTAAAGTATTCAGTATAAGGCTTTTTGGTATTCTCCCTGTAGCAGCTTGATTAAGAATTTCAGAAAATTGGCTACTCATGAGTATAATGAATAGTGTTAACATTACTATCAACCAAGTGAAAAATATTTCTCTAAAAATATATTTGTTAATTATGCCCATTTTAGAATTAATAAGTTAAATTAGAGTTTTGAAATTAAAAATAAATAATCTAATAGTTTTAAAAACAAAGATAGCATAAACTGTTAGAATTATATCATTATTATTAATTCTAACGGAAAATTTTATTATCTATCAAGGAGATATAGATGAATTTTAAAGTAAAGATAGGCAAAGACAGCATTTTAAAACAAAAAACCTCATGTATTATTTTACCTGTCTTTTCTGAAAGTAGATTGAGCGAACCTTTGCTTGAATTAGACAGAATCTGCAAGGGTATTATTAGCTACCATAAGAAAAGTAAGCATTTATCTTCTGATGAAGGAAAGACTTTTTTTCTTTCTAATATAAGTGAATTAAAAGCAGATAATATTTTATTTGTGGGTTGTGGACAAAAAGATAATTTCGGACCAGATGTTTTTCAGAAATCTCTATCTTCTGCTCTTCAGGTGCTTATAGATTTAAATATCCCCAATGCAACGAGCTTCTTGAGTTTTTTTATTAATAACTCGATTTCAACTTACTATGCATCTAGATTTAGTGTTGAAATAGCAATGAGTAAATTATATAAATTTGATGAGTTAAAAAGTAATAAAACAAAGACTAATAATCTTAAAGAGCTTTCTATTGTATTTCCAAAATCAATTAAGATAAAGGAAGCTAATGCTGGAATAAAAGATGGATCCGCAATAGGTAAGGGGATGAATTTAGCTAGAGATCTTGGAAATCGACCTCCAAATATTTGTACTCCAAGTCATTTATTTAGCGAGGCTAAAAAGATACAAAAGACATATAAGAATATTAAAGTTAAATCCTTATCAAAGATAGAAATGAAGAAACTTGGGATGGGAGCTTTTCTTTCGGTTACTCAAGGGGCGTCAGAGCCGCCAAAGTTTATTATAATTGAATATTCTGGATCAAAAAAAAATGACAGACCTATAGTCTTGTGTGGGAAGGGAATTACTTTTGATACTGGCGGAATTTCTTTAAAACCTCCTAGTGCAATGGATGAAATGAAATTTGATATGTGTGGAGCTGCAAGTGTTATGGGTGTAATTTCATCTGTTGGCGAACTTCAACTTCCAATAAATCTTATTGCCTTGATTCCTGCATGTGAAAACATGCCTGGATCATCTGCTACTCGACCTGGAGATATTGTTAAGACCATGTCTGGTAAAACTGTTGAAATATTGAATACAGATGCTGAGGGAAGATTAATATTGTGCGATGCAATAACGTATGGCTTAAAGTACAAACCAAAATTATTAATTGATGTTGCAACATTAACGGGAGCATGTCTCCTTGCTCTTGGTAATTTTTATAGTGGATTATTTAGCAATGATGAATTATTAGCAAAAGGTTTATTAGAAGCTGGAGAGAGATCGCGTGACTTTGTATGGCGCCTTCCAGTCCATGATATCCACAGAAAGGCGCTAAAAAGTAATTTTGCTGATTTTGCTAATATTGGGGGCCGTGAGGCTGGCGCAAGTGTTGCAGCAGCCTACCTTCAACAATTTGCTGAGAATACTTCATGGGCGCATCTAGATATTGCTGGTTCAGCTTGGTTAAGTAAAGCCAACAAAGGGTCAACTGGTAGACCAGTTCAGCTTTTAGTTGATTTCTTGCTAAATATTTAGGTAGTGAATTGACTCAAATTGATTTTTATATTTTAAGTAGCAACTCAGAAGATATTTGGTTACGTTTTATTTGTAAAGTAGTCGATAAAGCTTTTAATAGCGGTATGAGGATATTTCTATATTCTAGTAATGAATTTATTGCTGAAAGGCTATATAAACTACTTTGGACTTTTTCTCAAAATAGTTTTTTGCCACATATTTATTTAGACGCTTCTAGCAAGCATATTCCTGAGGAAAAAATTATTATAGGCTATCCTAGCGTTGATGGGGTTGAAGACTATATTATTTCAAAGTCGATTCCATTTGATTTAGTAATTAATTTGGCTGATCAACCACCTAAATTTTTTAATTGTTTTGATCGCTTAATTGAGATAGTTAATTCTTCTGATAAAAATAAGGATTTTGGTAGAAAACGTTTTTCATTTTATAAGAAAAATGGATATGAGATTAATACACATAAAATAAACTAGAACTATCATGAAAAAAAAATATCAACCTCTCGATATAGAGTCAAAGCATTACCAATTTTGGGAGAAGTCAGGGTTTTTTAAATCTGGTGATAATGCAAACTCTTTTTCTATCGTTATTCCGCCGCCAAATGTAACTGGCACACTTCATATCGGCCATGCATTTGAAGATACCATAATGGATACTCTTACGCGATATCATAGAATGTTAGGTAAGAATGTACTTTGGCAGCCAGGTACAGATCATGCTGGCATTGCAACACAGATGGTCGTAGAAAGATTATTAGGTGAAGAGGGTGTTACCAAGCATGATTTAGGTAGATCTGAATTTATAAAAAAGGTTTGGGATTGGAAAGACAAGTCTGGCAATACAATTGGCAACCAGCTGAGAAGAATGGGCTGCTCTCTTGATTGGTCTAAAGAGAAATTTACCATGGATGAAGATCTTTCTTTAGCAGTTAATGAAGTCTTTATACAATTGTTTAATGAAAAATTAATATATAGAGGGAAAAGATTAGTTAATTGGGATCCCGATCTACAAACTGCACTATCAGATTTAGAGGTGATATCAAATGAAGAAGAGACTTCGCTGTGGCATTTAAAATATCCTATTGAAGGTAGGGACGAGTTTCTTATTGTTGCTACTACAAGACCTGAAACAATGCTTGGGGATGTGGCTGTAGCTATTAACCCTTCTGATAAGCGCTATCAGGATTTTATAGGCCTTTCTGTAAGGCTGCCACTATGCAATAGACTCATCCCTATCATCTCTGATAATTATGTTGATCCAGACTTTGGGACTGGGTGTGTAAAGATTACCCCTGCACATGATTTTAATGATTACAATATTGGAAAGAGGCATGACCTACCCTTAGTTAATATTTTTGATAAGCATGCAAAGATAAGTGGCAATGTTCCTAAAAAATATCAAAATTTAGATAGATTTGAAGCGAGGGCTACTATTATCAAGGATCTAGAATCTATTGATTTGCTAGATAGAAAAGAGAAATATGTCACTAAAATACCTAGGGGAGATAGGAGCGGAACCATTATTGAGCCACTTATGACTGATCAGTGGTTTGTCGATATTAAGTCTTTAGCTAAACCTGCTATAGCTAAAGTTAAGTCAGGCCATATTCGCTTTCACCCAAGTAATTGGGAGAAAACTTATTTTGAGTGGATGGAGAATATTGAAGATTGGTGCATTTCTAGACAGTTATGGTGGGGACATAGAATTCCAGCTTGGTATGATAATGATGGAAAAGTATATGTAGGTAAAGATGAGCATGAAGTTAGGCTTATTAATAATTTAAGCAGTAAAGTTGCTCTGAAGCAAGATGAAGATGTTTTAGATACGTGGTTTTCATCTGCATTATGGCCATTTTCAACATTAGGTTGGCCGCAGAAAAATAAAAACCTTGATTTATTTTATCCAACATCAGTTTTAGTTACTGGATTTGACATCATTTTTTTCTGGGTTGCAAGAATGATTATGATGGGAATTAAATTTATGGGCGATATTCCTTTCAAAGATATTTATATTCATGGTTTGATCCGAGACCATGAAGGTCAAAAAATGTCAAAAAGCAAAGGTAATGTTCTTGATCCAATAGATATTATAGAAGGAATAGAGCTAAAGAAGCTTCTTAAGAAAAGAACAGAGGGATTAATGCAACCTCAAATGAAAGAGCAAATTGAGAGGCAGACTAAGGAAGAATTTCCAGAAGGAATAGAAGCTTATGGCGCAGATGCATTAAGGATGACACTAGCCAGTATAGCAACTACAGGGAGAGATGTTAGCCTTGACCTTAAAAGGGTAGAGGGATACAGAAATTTTTGTAATAAAATTTGGAACGCTTCTCAGTATGTTTTTCAAAATATTCCACTTAACTCGTTAGAGGAAATCGAATATTCATTAGCTGATAAGTGGATAATTTCACGATTTAATAGATTGGTTAAATCCTACCACAAACATCTAAAGAGCTATCGAATAGATTTAGCAGCTAACTTAATTTACGAATTTACTTGGCATGAGTTTTGTGATTGGTATATAGAGTTTTCTAAGGTAGTTTTTCTAGATAAAAAATTATCACATGATAATAGAAATACAACAATACACACTTTATATAAAATTTTAGAAGGAATTATTAAGCTAATGCACCCTATTATGCCATTCATAACAGAAGAAATATGGATGGAAATAGTTGAGAAAAAGAAAATTAACTCAAAATCTATTATGTTAGAAGAACTTCCTATATTTGAAGGTGATAAAATTAGCACTGAATCAGAAGATTCAATAGACTGGATAAAATCTTTTATCATTGAGATAAGGAATATTAGGGGAGAAATGAATATTTCGCCTAAAAAAATATTATCATTACAACTTCTAGATTGTAGCGAGTCTGACTTATCTATGATTAATGATAATTTTAAAATTATTCAAGGTTTAGGAAATATTAATAATATAGACATTATTAAAAAACAAGATGAAATAATAGAAAATGCATTTACTGGTATTTTAGGAAACATCAAGATAGCTATTCCAATTGATGGGCTCATAGATGTTGAAGAAGAGAAATCAAGACTTAAAAGAAAAATAGATAAGTTAAATCAAGAAATTCTAAAAAGAAACAGCAAATTAAAGAATAAGAAATTTCTTATGAATGCTCCAAAAGAAGTGGTCAATAAAGAAAAAACTATTTTCAAAGATCTTAATAGAGATTTAGAAAAGTTAATATATCAAATAGATAAGATTAAATAAAAAGTAATTAAATATTTTTTTCTAATAATAGAGCATCTTCTTTATTTACTTCGCCTCTATAATATTTAGGCCTAATCCCAACAGAAAGGAACCCAATCTTTTTGTATAGAGATATAGCTGCTACGTTTGATATTCTAGTTTCTAGCATTATTTTATTTCTATTATTTTTTTTTGCAAAAGAGATCATCGATATTACCAGCCTTTTACCATAGCCATATCCCCTATATTTTTTTTTAATGCATAAGTTGAGTATATGGCCGCCATCAATACTCAAAGACATTATACTGAATCCAATTATAGATTTATTAATTTCAATTATTTGATTGTGATAGCCTGCAAGCAGGCAATCTCTAAATATCCCTGCCGACCAAGAGAATTGATAATTATCTTTGTCAATTTTTGCGATAGCCTCAATATCTTTTATTTTCATAATTTTTATTTTGGGTTCTAATATTGCTATCATTATTTTAGTTACCGATAGCCTTCTTTATGATCTTTAAATCTTCCCACGATTTTTCTTTAGCTGAAGGATTTCTAAGTAGGTATGCAGGATGATAGCTCGCTACTACAGGCATTTTTATAATATCAGAGAAGATTTCCCTCCCTCTTATTTCCCCTATAGTTTTATCAGAGCCAATTATGATTTGTGATGCAACTCTCCCCAGAGTAAGTACTATTTTTGGCTTCATTAACTCTATCTGCCTTAAGAGATGAGATTTGCATTGATTTATTTCCTCAATTTGCGGATCTCTATTTTTCGGAGGCCTACATTTTAGGATATTTGTAATGAAAACATCATCTCTATTAATATTTATTGCTTTTAACATTGAGGTTAATAACTTTCCGGATCTCCCTACAAACGGTTTTCCCTGCTTATCCTCTTCTGCTCCCGGAGCCTCTCCAATAATTAGTAATTCAGCATCTGCTCTTCCTGATCCAAAGACTACCTGTATCCTAGATTGATGAAGTTCACATTTAGCGCATTTATGTGCCATTTCAGCAAGCATTTCCCACTTAGAAGATTCATCTTTTGGTAGTGTCTTTTTATTATTTGGCTTTTTATTTAATTCCCACCTAGTGATACCCATTAAGGAGAGGTGCTGTTTTTTGATACTACCCATATGCTTTTATTCCTTTATTGGACAATTGTTCTACTGATGTTTGATAATGGGTATAATCCTGCTTTAATTGTGAGGTTGAAGCAATATTTTCTTATAAATAAAACAAAATAACTATATGAGATTATCAAAATTTCCCCTACATACTCTTAAGGAAGTGCCAAAAGATGCTGAAATAGCTAGTCACCAATTAATGCTGAGGTCAGGCCTAATTAGAAGATTGGCTTCAGGGCTTTATACATGGCTGCCACTTGGTATGAGAATATTAGGAAAGGTCCAAAGCATCATTAGAGAGGAAATGAATAATTCAGGCGCCTACGAAATCCTAATGCCTTTAGTTCAGCCTGCTGAGTTATGGCATGAATCTGGTAGATGGGGAGATTATGGGGCTGAACTAGCAAGATTTGAAGACAGGCATGGCCGTGAATTTTGTTTAGGACCTACTCATGAAGAAATTATAACTGACTTAGCAAGAAATGAGATAAATAGTTATAAACAGCTTCCTTTAATCTATTATCAGATACAAACAAAATTTAGAGATGAGATTAGACCTCGATTTGGCGTAATGAGAGCTAGAGAGTTTCTTATGAAAGATGCTTATTCTTTCCACCTTAATGAAGATTCTCTTCTTGAAACATATGAAATTATGAAAAATGCCTATATTAGAATTCTTGAGAGGCTTGATCTAAGATTTTCTATAGAGGGGGCAGATCCAGGTGCTATTGGAGGTAATCTATCAGAAGAATTCCATGTTATAGACGATTCTGGAGAAATAGAAGTTGGCCATATATTTCAGCTAGGACAAAAATACTCCAAAGCTATGAAAGCTCTAGTTTTGAATGAGTCTGGCGAGCAATGTGAGATGTTTATGGGATGCTATGGTATGGGAGTAACAAGATTAGTGGCAGCCTCTATACAACAGAATAATGATAATAGGGGTATAGTTTGGCCAGAAGCCCTAACCCCTTTTGATGTTGTTATTATTCCAATTAATCTGAGAAAATCTTATAGAGTTAAGGAAGTTGCTATGAGGCTTTATGAAACTTTAAAACAAAGCGGATACGATGTTTTGTTAGATGATAGAGATATTAGACCAGGCGCTCAATTTGCTGATGCAGACCTAATAGGCGTAATGCACCGCGTTGTAGTCTCAGATAAAGAGTTAGATCAAGATATGATTGAATATAAAAATAGATCTAGCGATAAGGTAAGAATGATTAAGATAGATAAGGTAGTTGACTATCTTTAATATAGCTATTCAATCACGATATTATGAGCATAGAAAAAAATAAAAAATCAATTGAAACAAGCTATATAGCTGTTGAAGGCCCTATTGGAGTTGGAAAAACCTCTTTAGCAAAGAGGCTAGCAGATACTTTTCAAAGCGAGGTAGTTCTTGAAATGGCTGAAGAAAACCCTTTTCTAGATAAGTTTTATAATAACTCGCAGAATACAGCGCTTCCTACGCAATTGTTTTTTTTATTCCAGAGATCTCAACAGATTGATAGGATTCAGCAAAGCGATATGTTTTCTCTTGGAAAGGTAACAGATTTTATTTTTGAAAAAGATCGTTTATTTGCTGAGCTTAATTTAGATAATCATGAATTTGAGCTCTATGAAAAGATAAGAGATAAATTGAATTATAATGCTCCAGTTCCAGATCTAGTTATATATCTACAAGCACCAGCAGACATATTAATGAGAAGAATTATAGAGAGAAATCTGATCTATGAAAGGAAAATTCAAGAAAAATATCTAGAAAAAATTGGCGATGCTTACGCTAAATTTTTTTATGACTATGATAAATCTCCTCTTCTTATCATTAATTCAGCTGTTATAGATCCAATCCATAAAGAATCTGACTACCAGGAACTTTTGGCAGTTATTAAAAATATAGGTAGTGGAAGACATTTTTTTAATCCGACTATTCAGAGTATAGCCGAGGAAAAATAGGAATATATTTTTATGTATAAGCAGCTAGAAGAGAGGGGCATGAAGTCCCCGCCAATTAATATTTCTATGTTAAATAAAATGAAGGAAGCGCAAGAGCCGATAGCATGTCTTACTGCTTATGATGCAAGTTTTGCAAAATTAGTTGATACGGCAGAAATTGATTTAGTTTTGGTTGGTGATTCTTTAGGAATGGTTATTCAAGGACATGACACAACAGTCCCTGTCACTGTAGATGATGTTGTTTACCATACTAAGATTGTATCAGCTCAATTAAAAAGATCTTTTTTGGTTGCTGATTTGCCCTTTATGAGCTATTCATCACCAGAGCAGGCTCTTGATAACGCTGTGAGATTAATGCAGGAGGGGGGTGCTATGATGGTTAAGCTCGAGGGTGGGTATAATCAACTGTCTGTTGTAGAGTGTCTTGCTAAGCATGATATTCCAGTTTGTGCTCACTTAGGGCTAAAGCCTCAATCTGTTCATAAAATAGGCGGATTTAAGGTACAGGGAAGAGATAAGGATAAAGTTAGCAAAATGGTTGAAGAAGCCACCACCCTTCAAGATGCTGGTGCTGATATAGTTTTGCTAGAATGTATACCAAATGAAGCAGGCAAACTTATTACTCAATCATTAAGCGTTCCTGTTATAGGTATTGGTGCTGGACCATTTGTTGATGGACAAATTTTAGTTATTTATGATATTTTAGGAATAACACTAGGCCCAACCCCTAAGTTTGTTAGAAATTTTTTGTCAGATTCAGATTCGATTCTTTCTGCATTAAAGAATTATAGAGATTCAGTAAAGAAAGGGTTATATCCTTCATCAGAAAATTGCTTTTCATAGTTAATAAAAATTTTATTTTTAATTAAGGAAGATGTCTGAAATTTGTATAATTAAAACACTAACTGATTTATCTGATCAAAAAGAAGATTGGAGAAAAAAAGAACAAAATATAGCCTTAGTACCAACTATGGGAAATTTACACCAGGGGCATATGGAATTATTTAAAACTGCCTCTAATAATTCTGATAAAGTAATTTGTAGTATATTTGTAAATCCAGCACAATTTGAAAAACATGAGGATATAGATTCATACCCCAGAACTCTTGAAGAAGATACAAAAAAATTAGAAGATCAAGGCTTGGTTGATTTTATATTTTTACCAACTGAGGATTTAATTTATCCACATGGCTTAAGAGGCTCTACAAAAATTATACTTCCTGAGTTAAGTAAGGATCTTTGTGGAGTTTTTAGACCGAATCATTTTAGTGGTGTAGCTTCAGTTATTTTAAGATTAATTAACTTAATTAATCCAGACCTAATGATTTTAGGAGATAAGGACCTCCAACAAAGAGTTCTTATAAATCAGATGCTGCAAGATATGCATTATCATCAACCAAAGATTATTTCAAATAGAGTTGTAAGAGATAAGGATGGCCTAGCAATGAGCTCTAGGAATCTATACTTAACGACTAAAGAAAGAGAAATTGCACCTAATCTTTATAAAACACTCTTAGATATTTCTGAAAATTTATTAGATGGTGATATCAATTTTAATACGCTAACTTGTAAGGCAATTAAAAATTTAAGCGAATTAGGCTTTAAAGTAGATTATTTGACTATAAGGAATGAATTTGACTTAAGTCTACCTTCAGATAAAGATAAAAATTTAGTTATAATGGGAGCTGCTTATCTTGGTAAAACAAGGTTAATTGATAATATACCAATTTATGTATGCTGATCTATTGCCCATTTTATATGTTCTCTTACCATCTCTGAAGGATATTGTCTTCTTTTCTCAAGAGCTATTATTAGTTCTGGACTACTATTTGAATTCCCTAGAGCAATAGCTAAATTTCTAAGCCAGCCTTCATACCCAACTCTTTTTATTGCACTTCCTCTAAGATTTTCTTGCCATTCAAGTTTTGACCAAAGAAATAACTCAATTAAATTTGCTTCATCGAGCTCGTGTCTTACCTTGAAATCTGTAATCTTGGTTGGGGTAGAAAATTTATTCCAAGGACATACTAATTGACAATCATCACAGCCATATATTCTGTTGCCAATTTTTTTTCTATAAGCAATCGGAATAGTTGATTTATGCTCTATTGTTAGATATGAGATACATTTTCTTGCATCTAGTTGGTATGGAGCTACTATTGCATTAGTGGGACAAACGCTTATACAAGACTGACAAGTTCCACAATAATTTTTTTTTGGTACATCATTAGGTAGGTTAAGATCCGTATATATTTCACCAAGAAAAAAAAAGGAACCTGCCTTAGGATTTATTAGATTTGTATGTTTTCCAATCCAACCAAGCCCCGCATTTCTAGCGATAGCTTTTTCAAGAACAGGAGCAGTATCTACAAAAACTCTAAACCCATAATCTCCAACTTCTTTTTTTATAAACCTTGCTAGCGAAGCCAGTCTTTTTTTTAAAACTTTATGATAATCTCTTCCTAAAGCATATCTAGAAATATACGCTTTATCTTTATTGTTTAAAACATCATTTGGTTTTCTAGATTCTGAAGGCCAGTAGTCCATTCTTGCAGAAATTATTTTAATTGTTTCTGGAACTAACATTTTAGGCCTAGATCTTTTTTTTCCGTGCCTGGACATATATTCCATTTCCCCATTTCTTCCTAAAGAGAGCCATTCTTCGAGATATCTTTCATCATCCGATAGATTAATATCTGTTATACCTATTTGCTGAAATCCAAGACCTATTCCCTCCTGCTTTATCTTTTTAGAGAGTTCGAGTAGTTGATGATTTGATAGGCTATTTGTTTTAATTTGTTTATTTGAACTATTCATAGAGTTAGTATAAACATATTATGGAAAATCTACCTGAAAATATTTATTCTTCTTTTGTGGTACGTGAAATTGATAGCCATGCTATTTCTTCGATGCGTACCTCCTCTTACTCTCTTATGTGTAGAGCTGGTGAAGCTGCTCAAATAATTATTAATACTCATTATTCAGAAGCAAAGAAAATAGTAATTTTTTGTGGCGATGGTAATAATGGAGGAGATGGTTTTATTTTAGCAAGCCTTCTATTAAAAAATAATAAGAATGTCATTGTAATTAGTGTTGGTAGCAAAGAGAGTCTTTCAGAAGAAGCCAATCAAGCCTTAAATCTATATATTACGAATGGAGGCGTTGTTAAAAAATTTGAAAAGGCTGCTTCTTACATTAATGAATTTGAACCAGATCTTTATGTTGATGCAATTTTAGGTATTGGCATATCAAGAAACATATCTGGTTTTTATCTTGAGGCAATAAATTTCTTGAATTCGTCGAGCATCCCTATTGTATCAATTGATATTCCAAGTGGATTAAATTCAGATACAGGAATTCCAATGAAAATAGCAGTTAAAGCATCAATAACTATAGTTTTGATTGCGCTTAAGCAAGGTTTATTTTTAGCTAATGCTGCTGATTATGTAGGCAAAATAAAATTTGATGGGCTGGGCGTTCCGCTAGAACTTTATGATATTTTTAGACCCAGTTTAAGAATTATGAATTTATCCTCACTACCAAGCATATTACCGATGAGATCAAAATCTTCTTATAAGGGCGATAACGGTACATTATTAGTAGTAGGTGGCAATGAAAATATGGGTGGAGCAATCACTCTAGCTGCTGAATCAGCTCTAAGATCAGGAGTTGGTATGGTTAAAGTTGCTACTCATATTAAAAATAAAGATTTTATCTTAAAGAGACTACCTGAAGTTTTATGTTTTGGAATAGAGACTAGTAATCAATTAGAAGATTGCTTAGATGATGTCGATGCGATTGTTCTAGGACCAGGGTTAGGAAATTCTAGTTGGTCAAATAACTTATATAGAATAATAATTAATTCCAAGTTACCTATTATATTAGATGCTGATGCTTTAAATATATTAGCTAGAGATAAAGAAAAAAGAGATAACTGGATTTTAACCCCTCATCCCGGTGAAGCAAGTAAATTACTTGATAAAAATAGCAAAGAAATACAGTGTGATAGAATGTCAAATGTTAAAAAAATATCAGATCGCTTTGGAGGTGTAGTTGTCCTTAAGGGCTGTAATACTTTAGTTATGCAGGACGGAGAATCTTCACCCAGCGTTTGCACCTATGGTAATTCAGGAATGGCTGTTGCTGGCATGGGTGATGTATTAGCAGGAATAATTGGTAGCCTTGTAGCACAAAATATAAAGCCTATAGAAGCTGCTATTGCAGGGGTAATGATTCATGCGCTTGCTGGGGATGCAGAATCTATTAATGGTAAAAAAGGAATGATTCCTTCTGATCTAATGTCACATATAAGAAGAATAGTAAACTAAATTAAGAAATGAAAAAAATAGATTTCTATAAGCTCTCTGAAAAGAATCTTGAAGAATTATGCTCAAAGATTAGAGATGCAATGATAGCTTGTAAGTTAGATAGTCTTCAAGCTGGTCTTTCTGGTGAACTAGGTTCAGGTAAGACAACTTGGATGAGACACTACTTAAGAGCTATTGGTTATGAAGGGGTTGTTGTTTCTCCTACATACACCCTGCTAGAGGAGTATAATGTTGGCTCGATTAATTTAATCCATGTAGATCTATATAGATTGAACGATCACTTTAATGAGCAAGAATTTGAGTCACTAGGGCTTAGAGAGAGAATCTCAAATCCTTCTAATTGGATTTTTATTGAATGGCCAGAAAGAGTTAAGGAGATTGAAAATTCATTAGATTTACTATTGTCATTTAAATTTATTAATCAAGAATATAGAGATTTATGCATTATATCTAAAACAAAAAAGGGATCTGATATATTAAAGGCAATTAGTGAGTTAGTAAGTAATTGATATTTAGTTATATTTTTAGTAAATATTTATTTATGGTTAAAAAAAGTTGAATTATTTTTTTTTAATTGAAAAAATTAAGTTTTTAGTATGGGTAAGAAATAATAGTGATTTTTAAGACCTTTCGATTAGTGATAGCTTTATCTGTATTTATATCCTTGGCTCTACAAGCCAAAGATATTGAATCACTTAGAATTATTGAATCTACTGATAAAACACAAGTTGTGTTTGAGTTTTCAGAAGACCTAGAATATAAGGCTACCTATTTAGAAAGAGATGGTGAATTAGATAGGCTTCTTCTTGAATTTCAAACTAATTTTTCTTACCGACCTACAGAAGTATTAACTGGTAGTTCTATTTATAGTTTTTATGTTGGTGAGAATAATATTTATTCTGCTAAGCTTTTTTCTGGGTCAGGAAATATTAGTGAAATTCGGTTAGGGAAGAACCCTGATGATAATTTGCGCATTGTATTTGATCTAAAATCTTCGTCAGCATATACAATTAATCTAATTGATCAAGCTGAAAGTAAGAGGCTATTACTTAATATAGAGGATTATGAATTAAAGTCGACTGAACTAAGAGATATTATTATTGCTATTGATGCAGGTCATGGTGGTAGAGATCCTGGTGCTACCGGACCTAGTGGACATAATGAAAAAGATGTAGTTTTATCTATAGCGAAACTTCTTGCAAAGAATTTTTCCATGCAGGAAGGGATTTCTCCATTCTTAATAAGAGATGCAGATAATTTTGTAGTTTTAACTGATAGAACTAGAATGGCTTTAGAGGCGAAGGCTGATCTTTATATTTCCTTACACGCCGATGCTTTCTCTGATAGTAGAGTAAGCGGCGCTACAGTTTATGTATTGTCAGAAAAAGGTGCCTCTGATGAAAAAATCCAGGCTTTGACCAATAGAGAAAATTCCTCTAGCTTATTTGGCTGTTCTGATTGCAAGGATGAGGACGTAATTAGTGTATTATTAGACATGGCTCATGAAACAGCTATTCCTACCAGCATAAAAGTTAGCGAATATATTATTAGAGAGCTTAATGGGATTACTAAAGTAAGAAAAAAAGAGCCCCAGGGAGCTCCATTTCGTGTGTTAAAGTCATCTGGAATTCCCTCTATTCTTGTTGAGCTGGGTTATATTTCTAATCCAGATGAGGAACGAAGGCTTATAGATCCATTTTTTCAGAAGATTTTTGCTGATGCTATTTATTTTGGTGTTATCGAGTATTTTATTGATAGCCCTGTAGCAGGAACTATCTTCGTTTCAAATCCCCCTAATTTAATTAGAAATGATAAGACTCATATTATTAGCGAAGGAGAGACGCTTTCAGAAATTGCTGAATTTTATAAGGTTGGGCTTTCAAGATTAAGGATTGCAAATAATATAAGTAGTGATTTAATTTATATTGGACAAGTATTGGTAATACCAGGGATTTAGGCCTAACCGATGCTAGAGTGCTATAGTATTACCGGACCTACAGCATGTGGTAAAACTGATTTTGTAATTAATCTTGCAGAAAAAGTGCCAATTGAAATAATTAATATGGATTCTTCATTAGTTTATAAGTCGATGGATATAGGAACTGCTAAACCATCAAAAAAAATCTTGTCTAAAATCCCTCATCATCTTATAGATATCATCGATGCTTCAGAGAGTTATTCTGCAGGTAATTTTGTAAAAGATGTAGATATTCTAATCAATAAAATTCTATCTAGAGGCCGAATGCCAATTCTTGTTGGTGGTACACACCTATATTTAAAGGCAGCTAGAGATGGGTTAGCAGATTTGCCACCAGCTAATAAAAAGATAAGGGAAAATTTAGATAATGAAGCATCTAAAATAGGTTGGCCTAGGCTTCATAATTTACTTAAAGAGGTTGATCCAGTTGCTGCTTCAAGGATTTCAATTAATGATAGGCAAAGGATACAGAGAGCTCTAGAAGTTTATTATATTTCTGGTGAACCTATCTCATCTTTACAGAAAAAAAAAATAAACAAAAAAAGACCAAATATTAATACTATTGCTATTTTTCCTAAGAGCAAGGATTGGTTAGATACTCGTATTGATGAAAGACTAGATGGGATGATCAATAATGGTTTTATTGAAGAGGTTCAATATTTCAAGGGAAGATCAGATATGCATGCCGATCTTCCTTCTATGAGATCGGTTGGTTATAGGCAGCTTTGGTCTTATCTCGATGGTAATTTTTCTTTAGATGAAGTCAGAAAGAAAATAGCTATAGCTACTAGAAATCTTGCTAAAAGGCAGATGACTTCATTACGCTCAGACCATAAAATTTTTCAAGTAGTTTTTAATGACCAGAATGATGAATCATACTGTTTAGCTAATTTAGCTAAAGAAATAATTACAAATCTTTCTAGTCAAAAATCAAAATGAAAATATAACCTTGTGATAATATATTAAAAATGATATTAAATTTAATACAGTAATCTTTATGGAAAAATGCCTTCTATTGCATATCGGAATTGGCAGCATTCCCCAGGATGATGAAGTTCAGGAATTTAGAGCTTTAGCTCATTCAGCAGGTGCGGTTATTTCTGATGAGATGACTGTAAAAATAGCAAAGCCTACCCCTAATTATTTTATTGGGACAGGTAAGGTCAAAGAAATTCAAGAGAATATTTGTAAATCCTTAGTTGAATTAGTTTTGGTTAATCAAACACTATCAGCCTCTCAAGAACGAAATCTGGAAAAATCCTTAGGTGTAAGGGTGCTAGATAGAAATAGCTTGATATTAGATATTTTTTCTCAGAGAGCTAGAACTTTTGAGGGAAAATTACAAGTTGAGATAGCTCAGTTAGAGCACCTTTCTGTAAGACTGATTAGGGGATGGACCCATTTAGAGCGACAAAAAGGTGGTATAGGCCTAAGAGGTCCAGGTGAGACGCAGCTTGAAACTGATAGGCGTTTAATAGGTAATAGAATTAAATCTTTAAAAAATAGGCTAGAACGTGTTGCAAAGCAAAGAGAAATGAGCCGCAGAGAACGAAGAAAAGCTAATGCGATAACTGTAGCATTAGTTGGCTACACAAATGTAGGAAAAACAACATTGTTTAACATTTTGAGTAATTCAAGGAATGATGCGAAAGATAAATTATTTGCAACCTTAGATCCAACTATCAGGCGTTTTAGTGAGTTTAATAATAGAGATGTCTTAATAGCAGATACTGTCGGCTTTGTTAGAGATTTGCCGCACCAGCTTATAGCTGCTTTTAAGTCTACTTTAACTGAAACCAAGGAAGCCTCTCTTCTTTTGCATGTAATTGATTCTACTGATCCACATAGGGTAGACAGGAGCCATGAAGTTGAGAAAGTTTTAACGGATATAGGCGCTGGTAACATCCCTTGTATTCATATTTATAACAAATGTGATAAATTTAGTGGCGATATTATAAGTAATGATATTAAAGGTTCAAGACTTAATAAATTGTGGATATCTGCTAAAACTGGCGAAGGACTAGATAATTTAATAGCAGAGATAAAAATTAGATGCTTTGGAGAGCTTATTTCAGGTAAAATAGATCTAGGGCCTAATCAGAGTAAATTGAGAGCAAAGTTATTTTCTCTATCAGCAGTTACATCTGAAAAGCCAAATAGTCTTGGTGGCTGGACATTAGATTTAATGATTCCAAATAGCCATCTAGAAGAGCTATCATTAGAAACCGGAGTGTTTGAAAATATGTTAAAAAAAAGGAATATAAACAATGAGTTGGGATGATAATGAAAGGAAAGATGATCCTTGGAATTCTAATAGAGGCAATCAGCCAGAAGATTTGGATGCTGTCATAAAAGATTTCCAGAGGAAGTTTTCTAAGTTTTTTGGCGGCAAGAAGTTTGGTGGAGGAACGGGATCTCCCAGAAAGGCCAATGGCTTTGTTTCTTTAATATTTATGATTATTTTAGCTTTTTGGGCTTTTTCAGGTTTTTACCAGATTAATGATGCCGAAAGAGGCGTAGTGTTTCGTTTTGGAGAGTTCCAAACTATTACTCAGCCTGGTCTTAGATGGCATTTACCCTGGCCTATAGAACGTGTTGAAGCAATCAATACCAATGTAACTGAAAGGCTAGCTTATCAGGGTAGCATGCTTACTAAGGATGAGAATATTGTCGATGTAGACTTAGTTGTTCAATACAGAAGAACAGATCCTGAAGCTTTTCTCTTTAATTTGAGATCTCCAGAATCAACATTAAGAGATATTACTGGAAGCGCCATAAGAGAGGTTGTTGGAAAAAATGAATTAGACTTTATTTTAACTGAGGGTAGAGCTGAAATTGCCATTCAGACTCTAGATTTAGTTCAGAGCACTCTTGATTTATATGGAGCAGGCATAACTATTTTTGAAGTTAACCTACAAGAAGCGAACTTTCCTTCTGATGTGGAGGCAAGTGTTCAAGATGCAATTAAAGCAAGAGAAGATAAAGAAAGAATGAGTTTTGAAGCCGAAGCATATGCAAATGATATTCTGCCTAATGCAAGAGGATCCGCGGCTAGAGCTATGCAGGACGCAGAGGGATATAAATCAAGAGTTATTGCAGATGCTGAAGGAGAAGCTAGTCGTTTTACTCAAATACTCAGGGAGTATGAAAAAGCTGAAGATGTTACGCGACAAAGAATGTATTTAGAGACAGTTCAATATGTATTATCTAATTCTACTAAGGTTTTGCTAGATGCAGAGGGAGGGGGAAATTTAATTTATTTACCATTAGATAGATTAATGGAGCGAAGAGATGCTACTGAGCAACCTATGCAGCCTCTAATAAATAATCCGGTTGCTAATGATTCAAGCATCCCATCAAGGTCACGTGATCTTAGATAGTTAGGAGATAATTATGTTTTCAAGATTAAATTACATTTTTCTACTACCTTTATTAATAATTTTGATTATTAATATGACTTTATTTTCTATTGATGAGAGAGAGCATGGGGTCAAGTTCCGTTTTGGAGAAATAGTTAAATCTGATTACGAGCCAGGTTTACATTTTAAAATTCCAATAGTAAATGAAATTAGAAAGTACCCAAATCGTATACTGAATTACGGAGAATCTCAGGAAAACTTCTTGACTGGTGAGAAGAAAAATCTACTTGTAGATTATTTTATTACATGGAGAATAACAGATCCTGGGCAATATTATAGAGCTGCAAGAGGAGACGAGTTGTTTGCTCAGCAACGACTATCTGCAATTATACGAGAAGGTATTAAAGCAGAGTTTTCTAGAAGAACTGTTCAAGAAGTAGTGTCTGCAGAGAGAACTGAGATCATGTCACAAATGCTAGTTCAGGCGAGACAAAGAGCTCCAGAGCTAGGATTAGAGGTTGTTGATGTTAGAGTGATGCGGATAGAGCTATCTGATGAGGTAAGTGATTCTGTTTACGCCAGGATGCAACAGGAAAGAGCTAGAGTTGCTGCCCAGTTAAGAGCTGAAGGCTCTGAAGACTCTGAAAAAATAAAGGCTGATGCTGATAGACAAAGAACAGTAATATTGGCTGAGGCGAATAGAGACGCAGAGATTTTAAGGGGAGAAGGAGATGCTGGAGCAGCAGAGATTTATGCCAATGCATATTCCCAGAATCCTGAATTTTACTCATTCTATCGCAGTATGGAAGCTTACCGTCAATCTATTGGTGGCCAGCAAGATGTTTTAGTTTTGAGTCCTGATAGCGATTTCTTTCAATTTCTCCAAAGTCAATATGGCGTTCTTAACCCTTAAATTAATAAATTGCTTTGGGATGATTTATTATCAGGGATCGCTTTTTACTTAATAATTGAAGGCTTATTTCCATTTATTTCTCCTAAAGGGTGGAAAGGATCGCTTTTTGTTATTGGAAAATTAAAGGACCATAAGCTGAGACAATTTGGTTTTTTATTAATTTCTTTAGGGTTAGTTATATTATTTTTTTCTAGGAGTTAGGTTTTGGGTAATAGTGTTGTCGTTATAGGAATGCAATGGGGCGATGAAGGAAAAGGCTGCATAGTAGATTACTTAGCAGAGAAGACCAATGCTGTAGTTCGATTTCAAGGAGGACATAATGCAGGCCATACTATTGTTATAGGAGAAGAAAAAACTGTTCTTCATCTAATTCCCTCAGGAATTTTACAAGAAGATGTTAAATGTTACATTGGAAGTGGGGTAGTAGTTTCCCCAAAAGCATTACTCTCTGAAATTGGTCAATTAAAAGAAAAAGGTTTTGATATTAAAGATAACCTTGCAGTTTCTACAAATTGTCCGTTAGTTCTTTCTTCTCATGTTTTACTTGATAAAGCTAGAGAGAAATTACTAGGTAGATCATCAATAGGCACTACAGGAAGAGGTATTGGACCCGCTTATGAAGATAAGGTTGCCAGGAGAGCAATCCGTATTAATGATTTATTTGATAGAGGCAATTTAGAAAGCAAGCTTTCTTCTCTATTGGACTTACATAATTTTTTACTAAAAAAATATTATAATTCTGAAGTAGCAGACTTTTCTTTGGAGCTTGATTCCTGCTTGAGTTTCTTTGATAAGATTTCTTCAAACATAAAAGATGTTCCACAAGAATTAAGAAAATTAGAGCTTAGTGGCTCAAAAATTCTCTATGAGGGAGCGCAGGGTTCGATGTTAGATATTGACTTTGGTACTTATCCTTATGTGACTTCATCAAATACTACAGCTGGAAGTGCTTCTACCGGATCAGGTATTGGCCCTAAATACTTTTCCTATGTTTTAGGCATTGCTAAGGCTTATACAACAAGAGTAGGTTCTGGGCCATTTCCTACTGAGTTAAATGATCATACGGGTTCGTATCTAGCTAGAGTTGGGGCAGAGTTTGGAGCTACTACTGGCAGGCCAAGAAGATGTGGCTGGCTTGATGCAGTCCTTTTAAAGAGAGCAATATTTGCCAATTCTGTCACTGGAATTTGTTTAACTAAATTAGATGTACTTGACGGTTTAGATGAGATTAAAATTTGTACTGGCTATGAATATGAAAGAAAAGTTATTGATAATCTTCCATTATCTGCAGATCAATTTGATAAATGTGAACCATTCTATGAGTCAGTAAAAGGCTGGAAAGAAAAGACAGCAGGAATAAAAGATTATGATCTTTTACCCGATTTAGCAAAACAATATATTAATAGGATTGAAGAAATTACTGGCACTAGGGTAGACATGATTTCAACTGGCCCCGGGAGAGATGAAGTAATTATTAGAAAAAATCCATTCAATAATTAAGTTTTTAGTAAAATCAAACTATAATCTAAGAACCTTCATCTGCAAAAGACTCACCAGGCTGCCAAGAGCACCCAGTTAGGCCGCCTGCCTTAAGCCCTTTGATCGTTCTAAGTATCTCTGATGCGCTTCTACCTGTATCAAGATGATTACACGATACTGACTCAATTATTCCTTCAGGATTCATAATAAAAGTAGCCCTTAATGAAACAAATTCTTTTTGATCTACTATGCCGCATTCAGATGACAATTTTAGACCTCGATCTGCTGCCAAAGGATGATTTATTTTTCCTAATTCTGAATTTTCATTTTTCCAAGCTAGCTTACAGTATTCATTATCACCAGAAATTCCTAAAACTTTTGCCTCTTCAAGAAGCGTATCCATTTGAACTATTTCAGTAGGACAAATAAATGTAAAATCCTTTGGGTAAAAATAAATCACAGACCATGAATTTTTTGAGAAATCATTTGATACATCAATAAATTTATTATTTGTATCTACAGCAGTTAAATTAAATTTTGGAAACAAATCACCAACACCAATCATAATAAATATCCTTTAATAAATTAATTAAGAATTTAATATACCTTTTTATGGTATTTAAGTAAAAGGGATATTATTGAAAGTTGAATCTCCTCCATTATTTGATCTAGGGAACCAATTTTTGGAGATGGAGGAGATTCGTTTTAAATAAGATTAGAAACTATATCTTATACCTGCGTTCCAATATTGAGGTCTCTGAGTCCTAATTCCATTTTTAGGCGCTCTGGCAACAATATTTGTACCATCTGTAACATTTCCAATTACTAGATATGCATCTGCCTGATCATTAATTTCTTTTGTGACAGATAGATCTATAACTGAGTAAGAGTCAATATTAGTATCTGCTGCACAAGATGCTATAGAGCAAGTGCTACCAAAGTTTGTTAAATTTAAGTAAGTTGCCCAGCCACTATTTGTAACATAACCAGTCATTACTGAAAGCTGGCTATCTGGCATATTTGGCAATTTCATACCTTTATTGACACTACCCCAATAAGTACTTTCAAAGCTTGTATCAAACTTACCATCAGTGGTAGTAAGATTTATGCTAAGTGGAATAGTACCTCCTGAAGCATTAGTAAATGATGTTGATGCTGTAAGTTCAATACCAGAAATAGTCGCTGCTCCACCATCAAAAGTATCACCAATAGTACATCCTTCATAAACTCCTGATGCTGAGTTGGTACAAGTTCCTACAATATTGTTGTAATCAGTATTGAAATAAACTGCCTGAACATTAGCATTTCCTAATACGCCTCTCCAACCAAGCTCCATACTATTAGCGCTTTCAGGTTTTGCATCACCAGTTGTAGGAGAGAAACCTTGATGGTATCCAATAAATACTTCACTATTTTCTGCAAGGCTATAGCCTGCACCAAAACCATAAAGAGTTTCATCTTTTTCTTTATCGCCTGTTTTAGACTTAGGATAAGCTGCATTTACTGTCGTTCTTTCAGTTTCATTCCAACGAGTTTCATTAATATCCCAGCTTTCTTTTCTAACACCAGCTGTTATTGTAAGGTTATCTAATCTAAATTCCTCATTTAAAAATAAGGCTTTTGCTTTGGCGACCGTTAGCCTGTTATTTGAGGAATAACCTGGTTTAGATCCAGCAGTAAGAGCACCTAGTTTACCATTTTGCCAATTTGCTGTTTCATACCATTGCATACGATCTTCTGAGTCTTCAGTAGTACGATAGCCAAAAGTTAAAGTTTGATTATCTGTAGCCCAGTTACCTTTTAGGACTGTACCTTCAGATTTATAGACACGATTATTATGCTTGTATTTAATTTCTTCAGCAGTCGTGTTGGTTCCTCTTAGTACAGCGATAGCATCTGCTGTCCCAGCATTGGCATAATCAATCATATTATTAATACCTTTAGCGGCACCATTGTAACCAATTTTATCGACTTTAAACCAATCACGCTTGAAGTCATTTGTATAATTTGTAAGAGATACATCTATATCTCCAAAATCAACACTATAAGAAACAACTACTTGATCGTGCTCATTATTCATTTGGTCATACTTAGAAAAGCCATATCGCTGTCTTGGATTACTTGCGTAGTCAGCCTTTGCGATACCAACATAACTTTGGTTGGATGTTTCTTCAGAAGTTTGATATTTAAAATCTAATTGATGATATATATCTGATCCTTCATCAGAGTTGAGCCTAAATTTGAACAAGATATCATCTTTATCAAATCCAGTATTGCCACCAACATGCTCAATAGTGTCAAAACCATCAGTTTGCCCAAAATGACCCTCTAGGAGAAAAGCCACATTTTCTTCTGAAAGGCCAAAAGCTGTATGTGTTCTTGTTGAGCTATCAGATCCAAATTCTTGATTGAAAAAGCCACCTGTAGAGCTTGGTATAGGAGTACTAATCAAATTTATTGCACCACCAACAGTGTAAGGTCCCTCAGTAATAGCTGATGGCCCTTTTACAACCTCAACAGCATGTATTCTTCCAAAAGTTGGAAAATAGTAAGCTGAAGAAGCCGCATATGGAGCAGGGGCAATTAAAACACCATCTTCCATTAAAGTGACCTTTCCAGATCTATCGTCATATGTTCCTCTAATAGAAATATTTGGTCTTAGGCCGTAACCTTCTTCAGGCCTAAAATTTATACCAGGAACATTTGAGAGAGCTTTATGAACATCTATATGCTCAAATAGTTGAAGCTCTTCTGGCTCAATAGTTGTAGCAGAGCCATGAATCACTCTGTCACCAATTATTGTAATATTTTCCATATCGCTTGCTTCCTGAGAAAAGGCTGAAGAGCCCACTAGGAGCAATAATGAAAAAATAAATGATTTAATTTTCATAGTTATTTTCCTTTCATAATGATTGTTATTCTTAAATGCGAATAATAATCATTTGTACCTTAAAAAGCAAGTATATATAGATTTTATTTATCTTATTCCAAAATAACGTACATTTCGTATCTAGCTACTTCATCTTCATCTACATACTTTCCAATTTCTCTTCTGAACTGATTCATGCTTGAATAAGGTCTATATTCTTCAAATTCATGTGCCATCCTACTTCCGACACCTGGAATTAGCTGAATATCATCATCAGATGCACTATTGAGCTTTAGAGGTACAAAGACAAATCCATAGATGTCTTCAAGCTCATCTGAGCTCATTGAAATGCTTAATTGATCATTAAGCTCACCAATAGTATTAAAAGGTCTATTTTCAAGAATTAACTCAATTGCAGCCTCAGCAATACCAGGAATTGAAGATAATTCAGCCTCAGAAGCTGTATTAGCATTTAGAATAGATTGAGCATTAACATTACCAATAAAAAACAAAGGTAAGAGTAATGCAGCAAAAGTTTTATTAATATACATAACTAATCTCCATTTAATTTAAATTTTAGATAAATTAAACTAAATGAGAATCATTTGCAATTAAAATTAACTATCTATAGATTGAAAGATGCGTTAGCAGGCTGTAGTGTTAAATAATGTTTTTAAAAATTATAAAATCTAGACTTTTGATCTGGTTGATATTAGCTATTCCATTTCTATATATATGTTATGGATATTATATTGATGCCTTATTTTATGGTGAGGTTGTACACCTTTCAGGAAAAATTTCCATTCAGCTATTACTTCTTTCTTTATTTATAACTCCATTTATAAGATCTTTTCCTAGTTGGGGCTTTTCAAAATGGTTACTAGTTAGTAGAAGATATTTTGGAGTGGCAAGCTTTATTTATGCTCTTATGCATACTGTAATATACTTAAATCAAATAAATAATTTAGATAGAATATTCCAAGATTTCAAGGGCTTAGATTATCTTTCTGGATGGATTGCTTTAATAATATTTATGATTCTAGCAATTACAAGTAACAATTATTCACAAAAGCTTATGCGAAGAAATTGGAAAAAACTTCATAGGACAGTTTATTTGGCTACAGCGCTTATCTTCGCTCATTGGATTTTAACTGCATTTGATAGGAGTACTGCAACTGCTTACTTGTTAGTATTATCCGTTGTTGAGCTATATCGTATTTGGAACTACCGAAAAAAATTGTTATTCTAAGTATCCCTTATTTAAGACTTTCTTGGAGAGAGCGATATGAATAGAAATGCTTGTTTAGGCAGCTTTATATCTAGATTGATTGTATCAGTGCTTTTTGCTCTGATCATTACTTCCTGCAGTCAACAACAAGGACAAGATTTTGCAGCTAATAGCATAGCAGCTGTATCTGGAGAGAGAGGAGGCCAGGATATTTTAGGCCCATATAATGTCGAGGCTGATTGGCCAGTAGATATTTCAACTCTAGAAGGAAACGAAGACTGGACCTACGGTGCTGGACAAAGTATTTTTGCTGAAAGTTCAAACAGGATATTTGCACTTCAGCGTGGCCAGTTGCCAAATATTAATAGGCCTAATACTGTTGCTCTTTCAGATATTGCTCCAAGTATTTATTTTCCAGTAGGAAGGCTTCCTTGGCGAGACGCAACTGTTTCAAGTTTGCCAGCTAATGGCGGGGCTGGAAGTTTAGCTGAAACAGCAATTTCTGTTTGGGAATCTAGAGGAGGTAGGATTGGTGTAGATGCATTATGGAAAAATTGCATAATTATATTTGATGGAGATGGAAATATTATTGATGTGTGGGATCAATGGGACTCGATACTTCAGAGGCCTCACTACATTGCAATTAACCCATATGATCCTGAAAAGCATGTTTGGATCGTGGATGATCATAAACATGTAATTCACAAATTTACGAATGATGGGAGTGAGCTTGTTCAAACTATTGGCACATATGGAGAACTCGGTAATGATGAAGCCCATTTTAATAGACCTAGCTTCTTAGATTGGTTTCCTGACGGAAGCTTTGTAGTAGCTGATGGCTATAATGGAACTCGAGTTGTTAAGTTTGATAGTGATGGCAACTATATTACCTCATGGGGAGAGCCATCAGATAGTTCCCGTCAAGATACAAGACCGAATCATTTTCATAATGTTCATGGAATAGCAGTTGATCCATTTACTAGCAGGATTTTTGTTAATGATAGGTATAATCATCGCGTACAAATCTTTGATGAGGATGGAAACTATCTTGATCAATGGAGTTTTGGCCAGGACCCTTCAGATATACATATGTTTATGATAACTGATGATGGTTATCTTTGGGCTGCAGATCGAGGTACTAACAAGATTCTTAAATATGACTTAGACGGAAATTTTTTGTATTCATGGGGAACTTGGGGTAATTTTCCTGGAGGAATGTGGGGCGTTCATGGCATGAGCGTTGATGAGGATGGTAATTTTTATATTTCTGAAGTAGATAATGGTGGTTTTCAGAAGTATTCTCCAAGGGAAGGCGCTAACCCAGATTTTTTGGTTGGACAGCCTATTAGATCGAGTTGGTAATTTTTGAATTGAGGGAGATTAAAGTAATGATATTAAAAACTTTCTTATCTATTTTAGTTACTATTTTTTTTATAGGCATCTCTTTTGCTCATCATGGCGGTGCATCTTTTAACAATGAAGCTAATATTGCCGTTAGAGGAAAAGTTACTAGGTTTGATTTTATTAATCCTCATGTGCTTATATATATTGAAGTGATAGATGATAATGGGGATGCTGTTGAATGGTCTGGAGAAATTACTAGCCCAAATCGCTTAGCTAGAAGGGAGTTAGCGGCAGGAGCAGTAAGATGGAGTAAAGACGTCCTTCAGCCAGGAGATGAAATTATTTTAGGAGGTAATCCTGCTAGAAATGGCTCACCATTTCTAAGATTAAGATTAGTAATTGATTCACAAGGAAACTATCTTAATGGCAATGAAGACTACTTCAAATCTCTTGAGCTTATTTCAGGTTAGGTATTTATTAAAACCATGGATATAAATTTGCTGTATAAATTATTTTTATCAATATTTTTCATTAGCTCCATTAATGCCCAAGAAGGCAATGCAGAAGCAGATTTTTCTGGTGTCTGGAACAATTTTCCCCCTGAAGGGACAAGATCTTTTCAAAATTCTCAACTTATAGGAGAGCTTCCTCCTATGACCCCATGGGCAAGGGCTTTATATGATCAGGCTAAGCCAACTTTTGGCGCAATGGGAGTGCCTGTTTTAGAAACAAATGATCCTGTCTATCAGTGCTTTAGGCCCGGAACTCCGAGGATTTATATGCATCCATTCCCTATGGAGATCATTCATACGCCAGGAAGGGTGTTGATGATATTTGAGTATGATCATGTTGTTAGACAGATTTTTACTGATGGAAGAGATCATAGAACTGATTTAGGTCCAATGTGGATGGGTGATTCAATTGGTTATTGGGATGATGGCGTCCTTGTTGTTGAGACAGTTAACTTTAATGACAGAACTTGGATTGATAGAGAAGGTGTCCCTCATAGCGATGAATTAAAAGTAGTGGAGAGAATGTATCTTGATGATGAGGAGAACTTAGTTATTGATATTGAGATAACTGATCCTGTTGCATTTACAGAAAGCTGGTCCGGTAGGAGGCGTTATAGAAAAGTTGATTGGGTAATAGAAGAGTTTTCTTGTATGGATAATTTTACTTTTAAAGCTTGGGAAGAAGAGTTAGCTGAGTATGATTAAGTAATTATTTTTTAGGGAGGGGTTATGAAAAATAATTTTTTATTAGTTGCTGCATTGATAGCTGCATCATTAGTTGTTTTTGTTAATAGGAATCAATCAAATAATAATATAGATACGCTTTATTTTTCTGCTGTACCTGGTCAAAAAGGAGGCCAAGATCAGTTTGGTCCTTACGAAGTTGTAGATGGGTGGCCACAAGATATAGCAGAGCTTCCTGGAAATGAAGCTTGGACTTATGGCGCCGGCCAAAGTGTTTTTGCAGAGAGCCCAGATAGGGTTTTTTTACTTCATCGTGGGGAGTTACCCAATATAGAAGCCCCAGAAAGAGAAGTTTATCCTGAAGCTGGACCAGCCCTGTCTTTTCCAGTTGCTCAATTACCATGGAGAAACGCTTCAGTAGGTCCTCGAGCTAGCTTACCAGGGGCGCTTGAAGGCGATGACACAGATAGGGGAGAGTATGGGATTGATCATAGGTGGACACACTGCCTTGTTGTCGTTAATCGTGATGGCAAAATAATTGAAGACTGGACACAATGGGACTCTCTTTTTAGGAGGCCTCATTATGTAACAATTAATCCTTATGATCCTGAAAAGCATGTTTGGGTGGTAGATGATTTTCGTCATGCTATTTTTAAATTTACTAATGACGGCTCTGAATTAGTTCAAACAATAGGCATTCCTAATGAGTCTGGTAATGATGAGGCACATTTTTCAAGACCAACTTTCATGGCGTTTTTGCCAGATGCTTTTTTTGTTGCTGATGGTTATGCAAATACTCGTGTAGTTAAATACGATAATGATGGGAATTATTTGATGTCTTGGGGCGAAGCTGGTAATCCACCGAATGAGACAAGACCAGGACATATGAATAATGTTCATGGTATAGCAGTTGATGTTCAAACAAGAAGAGTTTTTGTCAATGATAGAGCTAATAATAGAGTTCAGGTATTTACTGAGAATGGTGAATATTTAGATGAATGGAGTTTTGGTGATGAGCCAGCTGATATTCATTTATTTTATATAGGTGCAGATAATATTCTTTGGGCTGCAGATCGAGCTACAAGCAAAATTCTTGGCTACGACCTAGAAGGTAATTTTCTATATTCTTGGGGAGTTTTTGGTGATTTCCCAGGAGGCATGTGGGGCGTTCATGGTCTTAGTGTGGACCAAGAAGGTAATTTTTATGTTGCTGAAGTTGGCAATGGAAGGGTCCAGAAGTATAGACCAAGAGTTGGTGCTAGACCTGAAACAATGGTTGGCAAGCCAGTTTATGCTGCTTGGCAATAATTTTTTTTATTGGAGATTTTAAGATATGAAAAAATTTAAACTTAATTTTATTGTTCCTTTAATTGGAACTTTCTTTTTGATCACTTCATGTGCTCAGATGGATGTTCAGCGTCAGTCAGTAGCAATTCCTTCTGCTGAAATACCCATGATGTCTACTGAGAGCATAGCACACCAAGGTTTCTTTTATGTTGGTGGTGATTATGTTGGCGAAGAAGGAAGTGAAACTATGGCTAATTCAATGTATGTTGAAGTAATGGTTCCTCATGAAGTTTTATATCCGTATCCAATTGTTTTTCTCCATGGCAATGGACAAACTGGTGTTGATTATTTACAAACTCCTGACGGAAGGCCTGGTTGGGCTTATGATTTTCTTGAAATGGGATATGTTGTTTATGTCCAGGATTATCCAACAAGGGGACGCTCTCAATACATTCCAGGAGTTAATAGCGATCTAGGAGCAAGAACAGGACCATTGTTAG
>CEUA01041043.1_pt1 | contig 43628 bp, 44 predicted proteins | sample 361541 | NCBI WGS metagenome assembly CEUA01 (sample SAMEA2623079, study PRJEB7988) | marine metagenome | isolation source: saline water (ENVO:00002010), including
GGTTGAAATAGTTGAAATGATTTAATTTTATGTTCAGCTATAAGAGTCCACATGTTTTAGATGATTATTATGATATTAAAGGTTTGAAAATATTTAAATTATTAATATGTCGGATAAAAGAGTTGTTTACATGAATGACATTGTCGCTATCATTCCTGCTCGTTCAGGTTCAAAAACAGTAAAGGATAAAAATATAAAGCTACTATCTGGTCACCCATTGATTGCTTACAGTATAGAGGCGGCAAAGCTATCAAAGAAAATAGAAAGAGTAATTGTCTCTACAGATTCAGAAGAATATGCAGAAGTGGCTAGGAAATATGGTGCCGAAGTACCGTTTATTCGTCCAGATAAATATTCAACTGATATATCTTCAGATAGAGATTTTTTGATTCATGCAATGGAATGGTTTCAAGAAAATGAAGCTATGGTTCCCGAATACTGGGTTCATTTAAGACCAACAACTCCATTGCGAAAACCTGAAATAATAGATTCTGCAATTAATATGATTTTGAATCAAAAAAGCTCAACATCTCTTCGCTCTGCACACAGGGCACCAGAATCACCGTTAAAATGGTTTGTAAAACGTGGTGAATATTTCAAAGGCCTAATAGATGATGAAAAATATAACTTATACAAGCAATCATTTGAGGAGGTATATATTCCTGATGGATATGTAGATGTCATTAAAGCATCTTATATTCTTAACAATAAGCTAACACACGGCGAGAATATGATCAGTTTCGAATCTCCGGTTTGTGTAGAAGTTGACTCAGAGGAGGAGTTTGATTACATTCAATATCAAATTAAAAATGATTCAACTTTATTATTAGATAAATTAAACCAAACTACAGGAAAATAATTATGGCCAGTAACACTTTTTCACATAAGCCAAAAGAAGTAGAGAAAATTTCAACTAAATATAGATCTATTAAAACACCTATTCCTGTACCAGAGAGCATTCCTTTGTTGGAAAAAATGTACTCATTGGAATCAAAAGCTATGCACGGACAGCTACCAATTATTTGGGATAAAGCTGATAATTTCCAAATCTATGATAAATGGGGAAATATTTGGTTGGATTTTACTAGCACTATATTTGTTGCCAATGCTGGACATGGAAATAAAAAAATTATTAAAGCTTTAAAAAATGTTATAACAAAACCACTTTTACATACATATACATACGCCTCTGAAGAAAGAATTAATTATTTGAATTATTTAATTTCTAATACTCCAAAACAATTTGAAAAAGCATTTTTACTTTCAGCCGGGACAGAGGCAACAGAAGCTGCACTAAAATTAATGCGTTTAAATGGAAAAAAGAATGGCAAAAATAAAGGCGGAGTAGTTTGTTTTAATGGTAATTGGCACGGAAGAACAATGGGAGCACAAATGATGTCAGGAAATAATGAACAAAAAGAATGGATTGGATATAGAGATCCAAACATTTATCATTTAAATTTTCCCTATCCTTGGGAGGTAAGTAATCCTAAAGAGTTTTTTAATCATGAAATAAAAAAATTATTAGATGAAAAAGGCTTAGACCCTAAAAAAGATTTAAGTGGATTCATGCTAGAAACCTTTCAAGGATGGGGTGCAGTATTTTATCCAAAAGAGTTCATAGAAGAAGTAGTAAAGTTTGCAAAAAAGCACAATATACTAGTTGCTTTTGATGAGATGCAGTCAGGTTTTGGACGTACAGGTAAACTATTTGGGTATCAACATTACGGGATTGAGCCTGATATTATATGTTGCGGTAAAGGTGCTAGCTCTGGGCTACCTTTATCAATTGTATTAGGGTCTAGAGAAATTATGGATTTACCAGAGGTCGGTTCAATGAGCTCAACTCATTCAGCAAATCCTTTAGTTTCAATTGCGGGAGAAGAAAACTTAAAAACGATTTTGAATGATGGACTAATAACTAATTCTGAAAAATTAGGAAAATTATTTCATGAAAAATTAAATGACCTTAAAAACAAATATCCTGACCATATAGAACATACTCAAGGGAAGGGGCTCTTGGCTGCTTTAATATTTATTGATAAAAGTGGCAATGTTTTGAGTGAATTATGTGATGAGATTTGTGAAAGAGCATTTCAGAAAGGCTTGTTAGTTGTACACACAGGAAGAGAGTCAATAAAATTAGCCCCTCCATTAACCATTACAGAAGAAGCATTGCTTGAAGGTATAAATGTATTAGATGAGTGTATACAGGAATCAGTATGACAAAAAATTTACAAAACACTCAGGTTATTGGTGGACTACCAAAAATAGACGATTCTTATCATAAAAAAGTAGCCTTTTTTCATTTTCGTATTGTAAAAGGTGTTTTAATGGAAACTGAAGAGGTATTTTAAATTGGTGAATAATTATTTGTCTGTAGCTTATGATGAAGAATCACACCCCTATGGAGAGTATCCAAAAAAATTATGTTCTTATTTATTTGAATCTTTTGATCTTGAAAAAGGCATGAAAATGCTAGAACCTGGTTGTGGAAGGGGAGAGTTTTTAAATAGTTTTAAAGAATTAGGCTTGGATGTTTCAGGAGTAGATATTTCAATTGAAGCTACTTCTTTTGAAAATGGTTTTGAAGTTAAATTATGTGATATTGAAAGTGAAAAACTACCATTTGATGACGATACCTTTGATGTAGTTTATAGTAAATCATTTATTGAGCATCTCTATCATCCAGAAAAATATTTAGAAGAAGCCTATAGAGTTCTTAAACCAAATGGAATATTATTAACCCTAACACCAGACTGGCAATCTAATTATAAAATTTTCTTTGATGACTTTACACATAGAACCCCTTTTACAGTTATGGCATTAAATGATGCTTATGAAATGTTCGGATTTAAAGATGTAAAGGTATTTAAATTTAGACAATTACCCGTAGTTTGGAAGTATCCCATATTGAATTATTTCTGTGCACTTATTACTCCTTTAATTCCAGTTAGAACTAAGAATAAGTTCTTTCGTTGGTCAAGGGAGTTAATGTTAGTTGGAGTAGGGAAGAAGATTATATGAGTAAAAATTTAGATAATATTTTTAGATTAGATAATAAGATAATTGTTATCACTGGGGCTGCCGGGCTTCTAGGCACAAAGCATGCCGAAGCAGTTGCTTGTTATGGTGGAACACCAATACTGATAGACTTATCAGAGGAAAAAGTTAAAAAAATAGCAACTAACTTAAATGATAAATTCAAAACAAATTCAATTGGTTTCTCGGTTGATATAACTAGTGAAGATCAAATAAAAAATAATGTTGCTGAAATAATTGAGAGATTTGGAAAGATAGATGGTCTAGTCAACAACGCAGCCAACAATCCAAAAGTGGAAGAAGATAAAGATGATAATTTCACTCGATTGGAAAATTTTCCAACCGATGTCTGGAATAAGGACATAGAGGTTGGGCTGACTGGATCTTTTTTGTGTTCCAAGCATTATGGATATGAAATTTCAAAAAATCCAAGTGGAGGTTCAATTGTAAATATTTCTTCTGATCTTGGGTTGATAGCTCCAGATCAAAGTCTATATTCTAAATCTGGAGTTGAGGAGAGTGAACAACCTGTAAAGCCTGTAACTTATTCAGTTGTTAAGTCGGGAATTATTGGCCTAACAAGATATATATCTACTTATTGGCCTAACAAGAATGTTAGATGTAACGCAATATGCCCAGGAGGGGTTATTAATGGACAACCGGAAGAATTTTTAGTTAAAGTTAATAAGAAGATTCCAATGGGTCGACTTGCAAATATTGATGAATATCAAGGAACTTTGATATGGATGCTAAGTGATGCTTCCAGCTATCTTAATGGTGCGATTATACCTGTAGATGGAGGAAGAACATCTTGGTAATAATAAATAAAAAATAAAAGAAGAGGTATCTAATGTTTTTAAACAATGTAACTTCAGATGGAAACTACATAGAGGGTCTTGGTTCAGTTCTTTCACCAAAGCTTATGTCTTATGGTATTTCACGTTCATTAAATTTAAAATATATAAATAATGATTTTAGAAATTTATATTTAGGTCACTCTGCTTCAGACAATATGTCGAATGAAGAATATGATGAAAGACTAAATAATTATTTGAATTTTGATTATATAAATACAGGAACAGATAAAAAGGATCCATTTGATATATTTTTTGATTATCCACATCCAAATAAAGAAAAAGTTAAAGGTATTAATAAATTTTTAAATACAAAAAAACGGGATATCTTCTTTCAAACTTTTAAGTATTTTATTCATAAAATACACAAGGAAAAATATATCACAGACCTTAAAACTAATATTGATGATGAATTTAAAACACGTCTTTTTAAGGAGGGTGTAAATATTGTAATTCATTTAAGAGCCCCTTCCGATGCTGATGTTACTTTTGCTGCATCTAGAAATTTCTTTTATGGCTCATTTGAAGATTCTGATAAAGTCAATAACATAATAAGCCAAATAGAACATAGTGAGAAATCTAGAAAATTAAATTTTCACATTTTATCTACAGGTCAGAAAAAAAACTTTCAATATTTAGATACATTGTTTGAGAAAAATGAAATATTACTTCATTTAAACTTAAATATTCTTGATACTTTTTCTATGATGGTGCATAATGATTTATTCATAGCTTCTCAAAGTGGGCTAAGTTATGCCGCCCATTTATTAAATGAAAAACCTACACTTTTTCCAAATGATTTCAATATGGGAAACAAAAAAGTATATGGTAATTCTTTATTTTTAGACTCTAAGGGTCTTTTGTATCGATTGGATTTGAATAATAAATTATTTTAAATATAGTTTATTTAAAGAACTTCTTTTCTTACAAACAAAAAGTGAGGAAATCTATCAATCTCTATATTGATGTAGTCATTTTTTATTATTTTCTTAATAGTTAAATAAAATTTAATTATATCTGAAAGCTTATTTGTACGAATTATGTCAAACTCTATTAATAGTTGATTTGGATATATGTTCTCTTTAAACATATTATTTAATACATTTACTTCTGACCCTTCAATATCTAATTTGAGAATTTCAATTTCACTTAAATTAAAAGTTTCCATCAGTTTTTTTACTGTAACAGTTTTGACTCTTATAAACCTTGCATTGTCTACTTTTTGCCAGTTCACAACACTATGACTTACATGCTCTTCATTTTCTGGTTCAAAAAATCTAACTTCTTTATTATCTTCTTTCTCTAAAGCAAGAGGACTTAAAACAAAATTTTCAGAAGAAAATTTATTTAAATTTATTTGATTGAGGTAACTGTATTCTTCCGAGCACTCTTTCTTGATAGTTTCAAGATTATTTAGAAAATTGTCATAATGTATAATCGATCTTGGAGTTGGGTCTACAAGAATAATATTTGAATTAAAATTTATAGACATTTCTATATCAAATGACATATCTTCCCCAACACCTGCCGAGATAATATTTATAGGTACTTTATCTTGGGGCTCATTATAAAGATACACAAACCAGCCACCATACTCGGTCCCATAGAATTTTTTATTAGACAAATGTACGGTGTATCTTTTTAGGCTTTTCATTATAGCCATTAAAATAATTTTTTTATTTTCAATTAAGTAACGGATTGTATATTTTTTTTTATTCAATATTTTTCCATAGTTATAATTTAAATTAAAAGATAAAAGTATTATAGATATAAATCGTGGACAATATTAATAAACAAGTTAAAGATTTTCATTCAAGTTTAATGATTAGTGACTACATTACAAGTTACAACTTGGCTAGACAGTGCGATGTTGTTTTTGCTGAAGAATTAACACCTGATCAATTTGATAAATTAGAAGTAGATAAAAATAATATAGAGGTGATAAAAAAAGATCAGAGCAGAATATTATATAGAACAAAAAAATTCAATTTAAATGAAAATGATGTGATTTTTTGTAAAACAGATTTACTTCCAGACTTATTTTCAATTTTATATAATCAATCCGGTTTTACTAACATCAAACTTCTTAGCCACCAAGCAGCAACTCCAAGTATTAATGAAGGTATATTTAAATTGAAACCAAAAATAATATCTAAATGGTTTTCAATTAATATTGATTTTAAACATGATGATTTAATTCCCATACCACTGGGGATAGCAAACGAATATGCAACACAGAATATACGACCTTATAATTTTATAGAATTTTTTGAAAAAAATAAAAATGTTATCAACTATAAAAAGCAAGAAAAGATTTATATAAATTTTAATAAAAATACCAATATATTAAAAAGACAAAATATACTAGATAAATTTTTAGTTAGAAAAGATATAACTAATAAGGCAAACTTACCACTAAATGAATTTATGATTGATATGTTTAAACATAAATTCATTTTATCTCCACAAGGGAAAGGAATTGATACACATAGATTCTGGGAAGCCCTTTATCTAGGATCTGTTCCTATTATTGAGGATCATCCTACATTTGGTGAATATTTAAGATTCTGTATATCACATAATGAATATGGAATTGAAGACAGAGTTATAAATAAAGAAATGGAGTCTTTCAATTTGGATTTTTCACTACTTACAAACTTTCTTACAGTTTCTTATTTAATAAATAAAATAAAAGAATTGAAAATAAATAATGAATTCTCTAGAGAATTAAATTATGGAATAAAAGAAAAGATTTTAAAAAGATTTGTTGATAGAAAATTTAAATCTCAAAACTAGCATAATCTTTTTCTTCAATTAAATCTGATGATAACAATAAATTTAACTTTTTCTTAACACGGGATCTATTATCGTTTGTTTTATAAACCTTTCTAGCTAGTTCAATAAATTCATCATCAAATTTATTTTCTTTTTCAAAAATTCTAATCTTGTCTTCAATTTCCCACATTTCTAAATTAATTTTATAGAGCTCTTTTTTAGCCGTTAATACATCTTCAGTTAAATCTAATTTGTTTAATATTTGATTTAATATTTTTAGTTCAAATTTAACATTTTTTAATTTATCTTTATTTTTTATTTTTACAGATTTAATTTCAAGAATTGTTATTTTATCTACCAATTCTCCAATTGAAATATCTGCTTTTATTTTCATAGTTTATAACCTCCCATTTATTAGATAAATATACAGGTTCACGTTTTATGATATCATGAAAAAAAAGTTTGCCTTTTGTTGGCAATCTTTCAATTAATGTTGAGAAGCTACTGTTAACACAGTGAATTTCTTTAGCTTCTATGATAACTTTTCTATAAAAAAATATGTTATTAAAAATATCGTCTATTTGTTTCATATATATGGTGTCTTTTTTTGGTAGGTTTTTCAATTTAAAGACTCCTTTTGTTGATGAATTATGAATAAATATAAATGAATTATTCATAATTTTATATTTATCTAATAAATGGTTAAAAATTCTAACTTCTTTGTCTATATCTTCAGGAACATAAAATTTATCATACGAATACTTATAATCTAAACCTATCTGAGAATAGAAAGATTTATTATATTCGCCTGACAATTTCTCAAAGCCAATTTTTAGAATGTTTAATTTATTATTTTCTGAATATTTTAATACTTGTTCTTTTTCTGATTCTTCTTCAATTTCGAATAGATCTACTTTATTATTTTCTGAATACAAATGTTGTACCATTTGGGAGTATTTCTTTTTTACGGGTAGATGAATTCTATGATTTTCAGATATAAAATTAACTAAACCATTACAAACTATATGATCCCCTATGCCTAAATGATGATAAATTATGAACTCTTTTTCATCTTTTATTTCTGATAATGTATATTTTTCCATAATTTGTATATAAATATTCTATTTTCAATGTAGAATTTAATTACATTTTAAATATGATTTATCTTTACGACCCTAATATAAATAAAAAAAGCAAGCAAAGAGTTCAAGAAACTCTTGAAAAAAAATGGCTATCGGGCAACACTCCTATAGTTCAAGAATTTGAATCTACATTTTCTGATTTTATAGGCGTTAAATATGCACTTGCATGCTCAAGTGGAACAACAGCATTACATTTAGCTAATATTGTATTAAACATTACTCATGACAATGAAGTGATAATGCCTTCATTGTCATACATAGCAAGCGCAAATAGTGTAAAGTATCAGCATGCTGAGCCAGTATTTGTTGACATTGACAGAAGCACTTGGCAGATCGATGTTAACCTCATTGAGTCAAAAATTACAGAAAAAACTAAAGCTATCATGCCAGTCCATCTATATGGAGGAATACCTAATCTTTATGAGATAGAAAAAATTGCAGATAATAACAATCTATCTATTATTCATGATTCTGCCGAATCTCTTGGGGCTAGATACAATAAAAAACACGCTGCGTCATTTAAAGATGTAGCTATTCATAGTTTTTTCCCTAATAAAATAATCACCACTGGAGAAGGAGGGATGTTATTAACTAATAATAAAGAAATTTATGAGAAGGCCAAACTTTATAGTAGTCAAGGACTTTCAGGCAGTGAAGAATACCAACACAGTGTTATTGGTTATAACTACAGAATGACGTCTTTAAGCGCAGCATTAGGCATTGAGCAAATTGATGAAATTGAATTTAATGTTCAAAAGAAGTTTGAAATTTTAAATCATTACAAACAAAAATTTAATGATTATGAAATAGTCTTTCAAGAAAATGAAGAAAATGTAGAATCAGCAAATTGGCTAGTTGCTATATTATTTAATGAAAAAGTAGATATAAGAGAACTTCAAAAATACTTATATAAAAATGACATTGAAACAAGAAGAATTTTTAAGCCTATTCACTCGCAGGAACCATATATAAAGGCTAACAATCAAAACGAATATGAAAATTCTAACTTTTTATATAACAATGGTATTTGTCTTCCTTCTTATCCTGGTTTAACTAAAAAACAAATCGATCATATAGGTCAATTAATAATTGATTTTATATAATGAACAAAAATAAAATACATTTTTTTACTTTTGGTGACTATAACTTTAAATTACAAAAAAAACACTTAATAAAGTTAGCTGAATATTCGAATTTTTTTGATAAAATTTTTGCTTACTCACCAAAAGATATCGATAAGAAATTTTATGATAATTATAAAGTAATTCTTAACCAAGAAAGAGGTGCAGGCTATTGGCTCTGGAAATATTATTTTCTCAACAAAATAATAGAAAACTCAAAAGAAGGAGATATAGTTATTTATTTAGATGCAGGATCTTCTATCAACTATCATGCTGAAAAGAGATACAAAGAGTATCTAGATATTCTAAACAGTTCTGAGGTTGGGAGTATAAGTTTTAATGAACTGGAATATAACTTAGAATTTAAGTGGACTACTAAAGAAATACTTTATTACTTTAAATGTGAAAATGATAAATCTATTTTGCATACACCTCAATTAAATGCTTCCGCGCTTTTATTCAAAAATAATGAACATACTAGAAATTACCTAAAAGAATTTATAAAAACAATAAATTTTGATCCCTATTTAATTACTGATAGATATGATCAAAATCAAAATGAAGGGTTTATTGAAAATAGACATGATCAAAGTATTTCAAGCATTATAAAGAAAAAGTATGGTACACACCTCTTACCAAATGAAAATCAATTTCAAGATAATTTAGAAAAACAGTATGACTTCCCTTTTTTAACAGTTAGGAGAAAAGGGTATGGCTTAAGAGATCAAATAAACTTTAATTTATTTCCTAACAAATTTGGAAAAGAAATTCAATATTTTGAAACTTCAAAAAAACCTAGATTTAAATATACTAAATAATAATTTTACTCAAAATAAAAAACCTTTTTACATAAAAGAAGAATTATCTATTATCATCAACATAAGTAATGTCAAAATATAAAGATTTTATTAGAGATATATTTTTTGTTTCAAAAATAACAGGGACTAAAAATAAAAAGATAAGGATAATGATTTCTGTAATCCTTCTATTCCTAGCTTTTGGTTGCGACTTATTAATAATAATTGTTATTGCAAATTTATTTGAAAGCTCTAATTATTCAAACTTTCAGGTTATTCAATTTTTATTATCCAATCTTTACTTATTACCAGTAATAGTTGTATTGAGACAGATATTTGGATATTTTGATGTATTTAATACTTTTTCTTTGAAATTTGAGGTGGAACAAAATCTTAAAGTTTATGTAATAAAGGAAGTTTTCGATAAGGGCAACTTTTCCATCGGTGAAGCATATCATCTTATGAGTAATTTTTCAGCATCTGTAGGTGCTTTCTATCATGCTTTGACAGCTTTCATCGCAAGCCTTATACAGCTTACTTTATATGCTGGATATTTAATTTATACAGATGTTCAAACAATTTTGGTTTTGGTTGGAGGCGCAGCTGTTATATATCTCCCTACAAAGATATTCACACTAAAGGGAAGGGTTTATGCTCATGAAAAATGGGAGGCATCTGAAGATTACAGTAACCAGGTACAGAAGGTATTAGAAAATATTTTTTTAATCAAACTATTAAAAAAAGTTAATGAAGAAATAGATTCATTCAGGACAGTTTTAAGGAGGTTATTGAAAGCAGAGCTTAATAATCAAAAAGTAGGAACTATTAATACAAGCTTTCCTCAATTTGCAGTATATTTATTAGTCTCTATATTTTTAGCATTTTTTAATTTTGCAAAACTGTTAACAATTGATTTTATTGGAATTCTTGTAAGGCTATTTCAAGAATTTAGCAAATTAAACAAGAATATCATGCTTGTTAGTAACAACCATGTTGTTATTCAAAAGCTATATGAAATGGAAAAAAATAAATCTCTGACTTATAGTGAAAATTTTTATATAGATAACAAAATTGATAGTGCAATAAAATTTAACGGAATAGATTTTGAATACTTTAATGCAGAAAAAAAGATTTTTGAAAATATAAGTTTAGAAATTAAGAAAAACAAACATACTGTTATAACTGGCCCAAATGGTTCAGGTAAGAGTACATTGCTTGGTCTTTCGTCAGGTTTATTATTTCCACAAAAAGGTAAGGTTTCTTCATTTTCAAATAAATACGGATATGTCGGGGTTGCTCCCTTGATAATAGACGGGACATTAAGAGAAAATCTACTATATGGTAATGGTAAATCTATTCAAGATAAAATTATTATTGATTATTTAGAGAATTTCAAAGTATTCAATGAAGATATTAATGACAATTTAGATCAAAAAATAAGTAATAAAACATTATCATCAGGACAGCTTCAAAAGGTAGCCTTTATAAGGTCTTTATTATCAGAAGCAGATATCTTACTACTTGATGAGTCAACATCTAATCTTGATGAAGATTCAAGGAAGTTAATTTTTGATATCTTGAATAATTCTCAATATACAATAATAAACTGCACACACAATCATCAAGATTTTGAATATGATGATCACTTAAAAGTCTTGATAGAAAATGAAAAGAGATTAATTGTTCGATAAGACTTTCTTATAAATTCTATATTCTCTATCTAAAATTATATCAATAGAATTTTTCTCTTTGACAGCGTTAATTGCATTTGATGATATATCTCTAGTTAACTCTTCATCTTTCTCTAATTTGTTAATTAAATCTATTAAGTTTTCATTATTATATAAAATTCCATCAATTTCATTTTCAATTATTTCTCTATTATTTCTGTTTTCTTTCGCAAGAACAATGCATCCAGCGGATTTTGCTTCAAGAATTGTTTTTGAATTTCCCTCATAGTCAGAAGCTAAAATAAAATATTTGTACTTTTTATATAAATTAAGTAAATCCTTGTTGTCTATTGTTCCTAAAAAATTAACTTTTGTTAATAATTTTTTAGACAGTTTTATTAACTCATCCCTTTCACTTCCTTCTCCGACTATATCTAGTTGGTAGTCTGATTGTGAAAAAGATTTAATTAAATAGGAAAAATTTTTCTGTTTTTCCAGTCTCCCAACAGACAAAATTGTTTTTTTCTTTTCAGAGTTAAAAAGACTCGTTTTCTCTGAAAGACTTGTTTTCACCCAATTTTGTAAGATAGAAATATTATGAGTACTAATAAAATATTTATTTAAAAATATTTTGTCAGATTGACTAGTTACTATGTAGGAATTACTAAACAATAATCCTAATTGGGTTAAAAAATAGTAAATTAATTTTTTAATCATGTTCTTTTTTTCATAAATAGAAAATTGAAAGATGTCATAACCAGTTCGAACTATTAATGGGCAAGAAAAAATAATTTTGCATATTATACCCATCCATGACCCCATCAACTGATTAGTTTTAATAATGTCAGGTTTCTGAACAATATTTTTTATTTTATAAGCAAACAATAACGACTGAAAGAAAGTGAGTGCCTTATTGCTGAGTATTTTATTGTATTTGTAATAGGGGATAACATTAAAATCTTTAACAATTTCTTCATCTTTGGAGTCTCCAAATGTTACAAAAGTAAAGTTAACTTTCTTTTCTTGGTTTAGTTTTTTATATATTAAAAGCTCCCTGCTTAAAAGACCACTTTTTTCCCAATCATTAAATGAAATGCCAAAAGTTAAAAATACAAGAACATGCATAATCTGATTTTAATATATTAGTTCTTACTTAAAATATTTTTTTAATATATTCTAGATATAGTGAAGAAAATACTAGTTGTTCATAATAACTACAGAGATCTTGGTGGAGAAGATATTGCTGTTAAAAATGAAATAAATTTTTTAAAAAAATATTATGAAGTTGAAACATTATTTTTTTCTAATAAAACTAATAATATAGTTGAAAATACAGCTTCATTAATCCTTCGAAATAATATGAAGAGTAATAATAAGTTTAAGCATGCGGTAGAAAATTTTAAACCTGATGTCATTTATATTCACAATACATGGTTTCAGGCATCACTTGGAATATTTGATATTGCAAGAGAGCTCGGTGTAAAAACTATAGTTAAACTTCATAATTTTAGATATTTTTGCACCAGACACTATTTGTCATCAAAGCATTTAAATAATAATAGAACATGTAAAGCTTGCGGGATTCAAAAATCTTTAATTGGTAAATTCAACAAATACTATAGCGACTCAGTTCTAAAGTCCTTAGCTGTAATTAATTATGGTAAGAAATATTTTAAAATATTAGAAAATTATAATTTGGACATCCTAGTTTTGACTGATTTTCATAAAAGTTTTTTATTTGATTTAGGTTTAAAAGAAGAAAAGATTACAACATATCCAAACTATTTAGATGTAGATTTGGAAAATAAAAATACTCTAGAAAGTGACTACATAGTTTATGCTGGAAGAATTTCTGAAGAAAAAGGAGTAAATGAATTAGTAAAGGCATTTTTAGAAGCGGATATTAAAAATTTAAAATTAAAAGTTATCGGGAAGGGGCCGAATCTAGATGGATTGAAAGATAAATATAGAGATAGAAGAATAGAGTTTACTGGAGAAAAGTCTAATAATGAGGTATTAGACTTAATATCTAAATCAAGAGCTGTTGTTACAGCAACAAAGCTTTATGAAGGCCAACCGACTCTTTTATGCGAAGCCTCAGCTTTAGGTGTGCCTTCAATATTTCCAGATACTGGTGGCATTAAAGAATTTTTTCCAAATCAATATGGTTTAGCATTTAAACAATTTGATTATGAAGAATTAATAAATAAATTAAAACTTTTAAATAATACGAAAGAAGTCGCATTAATAGGGGCAGAGAATAAGAGATTCATTAATAATTATTTAAATGAGAATAGATTAAAAAAAATTTTTACGAGTATTCATGAATAATATAAAAGATTTGGTTTCTGTAGTAATGAGTTGTTACAACTCTCAAAAAACTATAGATGAAGCAATTGATAGCATAATTAATCAATCTTATAATAATTTAGAATTATTGATTATGGATGATGGCTCCAATGATGGTTCGTTTCAAAAATTAAATTATTACAAAAACAAATATGAGAATATAAGAATTTTTAGGAATGAAAAAAATTTGGGTCTTACAAAATCTCTAAATTTACTAATTAACAAGTCTTCTGGAGAATTTATAGCTAGACAAGATTCTGATGATACAAGTTTTAAAAATAGAATTGACGAACAAGTAAAAAAAATGAAAAAATATGATCTAGATTTCTGCACAACAAGAGCATTAGTTAAAAACACTAGAAAAAAAATTCCAGGTATTTCTTATTTTTTCCCTTCTAAGTTTGTGAATAAATTTAAAAACCCATTCATACATGGAACGTTAATGATTAAAAAAAATTCTATTAAAGAAATAGGTTTATATAATGAAAACTTTTATTACGCTCAAGACTATAAACTAATAGCTGATATGTTTGATAGAAAATATAAATATAGGAAAATAAATAAACCTTTGTATGTATTAAATATGGAAAATAATATTTCAAACAATAAAAAGAAAGAACAAGATTACTTTGCTAAGTGTGTAAAAGAAGATTCTTTGCCAGATTTAAATATAGAATTTAATTAATGAAAATATTTATTAATAGTTTAAATGAAAATTGGGTTGTAGATAACGTAATTTCAGAATGGAAGAATTTTAATAGGAAAATTACAACCGACTACATTAAACAAGCTGATATAGTTTGGCTAATTGCACCCTGGACTTGGAAAAAAGTACAAAAAAGAAGACTTAAGAGTAAAAAAGTCGTTTGCACAATTCACCATATTGATTTTGATAAATTTAATGATAAAGAAAAAACTGATTTCTACAAAAGAGATAAGTATGTCGATCTTTACCATACGGTTTCAGATAAAACAAAAGAACAATTAAAAAAACTTACAAATAAAAAAATCATTGTTATTCCGTTCTGGATTAATCAAAAAATTTTTTTTGAAATTAACAATAAAGACAACCTAAGAGAAAAATATAAAATTAACAAAGATTCTCATGTTATTGGTTCTTTTCAAAGAGACACAGAGGGCAGCGATCTTAAAAGCCCGAAACTATCAAAAGGTCCTGATAGATTTCTTCAAATAGTTCTTGAAATGAAAAAGGAGATTCCGCAATTAGAGGTTTTATTAACTGGGAAAAGGAGGGGTTACTTGATAGAAAATTTTAAAAAAAACAATATCCCATTTTATTATTTTGAAATGATTGACTATGAAAAATTAAATGAACTATATAATTTGATTGATTTATATATTGTTGCTTCTAGGGTTGAAGGAGGACCGAGATCATTGTTTGAATGTGCTATTACTAGAACACCAATAGTTTCAACAGATGTAGGTTTTGCATCTAAACTACTTTCTCCCAAGTCAATATTTGAAGTTGAAAAATTTCAACTCGCTAAACCTGATATTGAATACTCAAGAAAAAAAGTCTTAAAATATAAGATCCCAGATGGTTTTAGTCCTTTCTTGAGAATGTTTGAAGAAATATATGAAAATTAGTATTGGAACCAAGCTCAAAGACGGCCCCTGGGGTGGAGGCAATTTATTTGCAATAAATTTGGGAACTTACCTGGAAGACAAAGGTTATAAAGTTGTGAATAACTTATTAGATGATGATATAGATATAATACTTATTACCGAACCAAGGAGAACATCTGAATCTTCAGCATTTACACATATAGATGTTCAAAGGTATCTTAAATACACAAAAGCCGATACTCTGGTTGGGCACAGACTTAACGAATGCGATGAGAGAAAAAATACAAAGTACGTAAATAAGTATCTTATTGAAGCAAACAAAACAGCAGATTTTTCTATTTTTGTTAGCCAGTGGTTAAAGAGTTTATATTTAGATCAAGGGATAGGCGTAAAAGAAAAACATGTAATTTATGCAGGTGCAAATAAAGAAATATTTAATAATATTGGTTTTACTCATTGGGACAAGAAAGAAAAATTAAAACTTGTAACTCACCACTGGGGAGCGAACTGGAATAAAGGTTTTGCAATTTATAAGAAGTTAGATGAATTATTAGAAGATAAAACATGGAAAGACAAATTAGAATTTATGTATATTGGAAATTTGCCCAAAGGATTTACTTTTAATAATGTTAATGTTATAGACCCACTCTCAGGAAAGGAATTAGCAAACAAGGTAAAAGAAAACCATCTTTATATAACGGGGTCTTTATTTGAACCTTCAGGGAATCACCACATTGAAGCAGCTCAATGTGGCTTACCTATTTTATATTTAAACAGCGGAGGAACGCCAGAGTACTGCAAAGATTACGGCTTACTATTTAATGAAAATAATATAAAAGAAAAAATATTTGAAATTATGAATGATTATGATGAATATGTAGAAAAAGTAAAAAAATATCCATTTAATTCAGATATTATGTGTTCTAATTATGAGGATTTATTTATAGAAATGTATAACAAAAAAGAAGAGATCTTAACAACTAGAACTTTGCTGCTAAAAGATAGTTTTATAGAAAAGATATATTATAAATATAAAAAAAGAATATGAAAAATGAATAGACAATTAAGCCCTTTAATCAAAAGTTCAATTGCCTATATTGTTTTTATTATAATTTTTTTAACAGCCGTCTTTACAAGATCTTTTCTGGGTTTAAGCCTTTTTTCTTTTCTTATTGGGGAGTTAGCAATTGGTTTTAGTTTAGTTCTATCTGTTTATTTTTTATTCTACGGCAAACCAAAGGATTTCTTTACTTTTAAAAATACAAGATTTCAATTAATTCATAAATTAATTATTGTTTATTTTCTTGTAAGAATTTTGATTAACTTTTCTGATATAAGTTTATACAATTTTAAAGCAAGTTCATATATTTGGACCATAGCCTTTATTTATTTTGGAGTAATAATTGCTAGTTTTTCAACAAATGGCTTTTTTATTAAGTCTTTAATAATTTTCATGCCATTATTTATTTATATTTTTCAAACAGGTAATTATCCAGATTTTATTATTGGATTTTTTCAAAACAATTCAGATAAATTTCAATTTATGAAAGCATCTGACATGGTTTTGGCAGTAATTGTTAGCTCTTTATACATAAACCAATATTCATCAAAAAAAGTAATAAATTTATTTTGGAGTTATTTTTTAATTGCATTGTTCCTTCCATTAGTGGCTGCTAACAGCAGAGGAGCTGTGGGTGGTTTACTACTATTCCTAATCTTGAATACTATTTTTAGCCTTAATCAACTAAAAGCTTTAAGATATAAGGTTTTTCTATTGCTGATTATTACTCTAGGAGTTTTTTCTATCTCAAGCGTAAGGGTGAGTGGTGTAACTTTTGATAGACCTGGTGAATCTGATTTGAGCATAATTGATGAGATACCAAACGCAGTAAAAAAAATTGCTAAAGAAAAAAATACTGAGGATGTTTTTCTTTCATTCTATATTGAAGATCGAAGAATTTACTCTACTGACCCTACAACTAACTGGAGACTAGATATTTGGCAGGATGTTGTTGAAGATTTAAATGATAAAAACAGAGTAATTAGGGGTTATGGTTATGGAGAAATTATACCAGTAATGACAGACCCTACTGCTCCAGGAAGGCTAGGAAGAGACGGACTAAATGAAAATGTACATAATTATTTTGTTAATACTTTTGCTAGGGGAGGTTTAATAAATTTAGTACTATTTATATATTTAAATATTGAGTTAATTAAATTACTTAAATCTTCAGGTCTAAGATATCATGCATTTACATATATGCTTCCTTGCTTATTTATGTCAAGTGTGGATATGACTATGGAGGGTGTACAATTTCCTTTAATCTATTATTTTTTCATAGGATACTTTTTAAGTGAAAAAACATTAAAATCTGATAGGAGCTAATAATAAAATGGCAAAAAAAGCACTAATTACTGGAATAACTGGCCAAGATGGAAGTTACTTAACGAGATTGTTAATTGATAAAGGTTATGAAGTTCACGGTACAGTAAGAAGGTCTTCCTCAATCAACACTGAGAGAATAGATGATATGATTTCAAACTATTCATCAACAGGGCAGTTAAAACTTCATTATTCTGACTTATTAGACTCTTCTTCACTAAACACACTAGTTCAGTCTATATCGCCAGATGAAATCTATAATTTAGCAGCACAATCTCATGTTATGGTTTCATTTGAAAATCCAATGTTTACTTCGCAGACAGGTACCATAGGTTCTCTATCTTTGCTAGAAGCAATAAGATATTCAGATAAAGAAATAAAATTTTACCAAGCCTCATCATCTGAGATGTATGGAGGTAAATCAAAAGATAAATTAAATGAAGACTCTCCATTTGATCCGAGAAGTCCATATGCTGTGTCAAAGGTTTTTGCTCATAATATGACAAAAATGTATAGAGATTCTTATAACTTATTTTGTGTAAACGGGATATTATTTAACCATGAGTCTCCAATGAGAGGTCAAACATTTGTTACGAGAAAAATTACAAGGGCTGTTGGAAGAATCCACCTTGGCATTCAAGAAAAATTAACTCTTGGGAATCTTGATGCATCAAGAGACTGGGGTTTCGCAGGTGATTATGTTGAAGGGATGTGGAAAATGTTACAACATGAAATCCCTGAGGATTGGGTTTTAGCAACTGGTGAAAGCCACACAGTTAAAGAATTTTTACAAACAGCTTTTGGGTTACTAGATTTGGACTGGGAAGAGTATGTATTAACTTCCGAAAGATATTTACGGCCTAACGAAGTTGACTACCTATTAGGTGATTATTCAAAGGCTAATGAAGGCCTTAATTGGGAGCCAAAAACAAGTTTTGAAGAATTAGTAAAAATGATGATAGAGAGCGATCTGGAACTCGCTAAAAGAGAAGAAGTCTTGTTAAAAGAGAATTTAATTCAACCTACTTGGGAATATCCTGTAAATTAATTGTTGTTCTTTATATACCATTCGTAAGTATTTTGAAGTCCTTCTTCTAAAGATATATTACTTTTCCAACCAAGTTTATTAATTTTAGAAGAATCTAAAAGTTTTTTAGGATTACCGTCAGGGAATGAAGAATTAAATTTCAATTCTCCTTCATATTTAACAATTTTTTTAATTAATTTAGCAAGGTTTTTTATTGAGATTACTTCGTTACTTCCAATATTTAAAAGTTCTTGACTTGAATCTGTTTCTAAAAGAAAATCTATTGCTGACGAGAGATCATCAACATGCATAAATTCTCTTAGAGGGCTTCCACTACCCCATATTTCTACATCATCTGAATTACTAATTTTTGCTTTATGCATTTTATAAATTAATCCAGGGATTACATGACTATTAAATTCTTCAAATCTATCATTTGGACCATATAAATTTGTTGGCATAAGGTTTAAAATCTTATGACCAAATTGTTCTTTCATTGTTTTAGCAATTTCAAGAGATGAAAGTTTTGCCATTGAATAGGGAGAATTTGTTGGTTCCAACTTTCCTGTCATTAAACTTTCTTCGGCTATTGGACTATTGGCACTAAGAGGGTAGACACAACTGCTTCCTATATTCACTATTTTAACATTAGGATAATCCATCAAAGACTCAAAGATATTCATTGATATTTTGAGATTTTCAATTATAAAACTAAATCGCTGTGTATTGTTTGCATAAATTCCACCAACCTTAGCTGCAGCAATTATTACTATATCTGGATTAGAGTCATTAATTTTTTTTGATGTTTCTTTATATGAAAATAAATCAGTATCTTCTCTTGTTGATTCAATAACATTATATTTATCAGATGAAGAGTTGAATCTTCTAACAATTGATCTTCCGACCAACCCTTTGCTTCCAAAAACTAAAATATTCACGTATTAACCATAATTATAAAAATATTATTTTGATGGATTCTTTATAAAAATTTAATTTCTTGGATAAATTATTAAACTCTAATTCAAGTGTTTTTCTTATTAAATAAAATAGATCAAATCTTCTAACAGTTTTAACCAAATGGTATTTTCCTTCAGTTTTTAAGGCTATATTTTGATAAAAAGAAGCACCTAAATTAAAGCATCCTCTAATGTTCCAAGGTTTATTATTTCCTTGATAATGTATTAATAAAGTATCTTTCTCTATTTTCTTCACAGGAGTTGGTAATGCTAAATTTAGAGGATAGTTAAAAGCTTCACTTAATTCAATATATTGACCATCAATGTAACTGTTTAATACATCTTGATCCCAATAATTTATTTTATCTTTTATTTCTTCGAGCCTTTCAAGAATCAACTCACCCATTTTTTTCTCAACCCATTTTTTATTATCGACAAACATCACACCAGCATTGAAATATTTTGAAGACATCATTCCCAAGTTTTTAAAATACTCTTCATTTTCGTTATTTTTATTAAAATCTGTTCTGCATGCCACAACGTAATCGCTATTTATTAAATTTAATGTTATTTTATTTAACTGTGCATCAAGATTATTAATAGCGATAATATCTGCATCTAAATAAATATAACTCTTAATGCCTTTTGGAATAATTTTATCAATAAAAAGTCTGTAATATGTTGCCTCAGAAACATGTTTATTTTCTAAATTTGGAAAATTAAAATTTGAAAATTCAAATTGGTATAAATTAATTGAAAATTTATTAAATTTATTTTCTAAGAAGACTTTATATTCAAGGAAGCTATCTGGTTCCTTGTGTATTATGTATAAATTTATATCTGTATCTGTATTTTCTAGTAAGCTATTAATTGAGTAAAAGAGTTGTTTGTTGTAATTTTTATCTGCCGCATACACAAAATTATTCACAAATACTATTTTATTAACTTATTGGCTAATGGTTATGAAAATTAAAATAAATGAAGACTTTATAGAGAGTTATTTGTATTTTCTAAATGGTCTAAAAAAAGAGAATGATTACAGGTATTATCCTGTAAAAAATGGGGCAACATATGAAGGAAAAAATATTGAGCTAGGGTTTAGTTGTTTTGCTATTAAGAGTTTATATATTATTGATGAGTGGAAAAATATTACCGAAATACAAAAAAATAATTGGTTAAATTTTATAAATGAATTTCAAAATAACGTAAATAAAAATTTTTCAGAAGGCTCCTTTATTGATATAAACTATTTAGAAAATGCAACTAAGTTCTCTCCAATAAAAGAAACAAAAAGAAATATTAAAAAGTTACTTTATGGAAACAGCAATGTTAAATCAAAAAAAGAAGAAATACAGGAATTTATTAGAGCTGAAACTAAGCAAGCAATTTCGACCTTATATCAAGTAGGGTCAAAGAATAGTAATAAGTATCATGATAAAGTTTTTGTTGAAAACAATATTACAAACTATTTAAAATCATTGAATTGGTCTAAACCATGGAATGCGGGAGCTCAGTTTTCTGCACTCTGTGTTTTCTTAGAATCTCAAGAAAAACAAAATAAGTTATATATTGAAATGAAAAAAGAGTTAGTTAGCTTTTCTAATAATATTATTGATACTGAAACAGGCTGTTATTTTAAAAATAATATCCCAGAAAAAAATGAGTTAATTAATGGTGCCATGAAGGTTTTAACTGGATTAGATTGGCTAGGAGAGCCTGTTCACATGCCTGATAGGCTAATTGACACTTGTCTGACGATCAAACCACAAGGATACGGTTGTGACATTGTTGATATAGTTTATGTTCTATATAGATGCAGTAAATATAGTGACTATAAAAAATTAGAGATAAATTTATTTTTTGAAGATGTTGAAGAATTAATTTATAACCATTATTTTCCAGAAAAAGGCGGTTTTTCATACTATGTTGGAAAAAGTCAGTTATATTATTATGGTTTAAATATAACAGAGGGAGCAGAGGAGCCTGATATCCATGGAAGTACTTTATTAATTTGGGCCTTGTCAATGATTTATGATTTTAGAGAAAAAAGTAATGTTAAATTTAATATCCTGAAACCTTAGTTATGAATATAAGCTTTAAAAAAATAATATTAATCAACTCAATAATATTTACTTTTCTGTACATATTTTTATTTATTATTTATCCGTCAAATTCATCATATTTTGAATGTAATGAATTAGTTAAAAATAATTTATTTAATTCAGAAATTTCATACTCTATACCAATAAGTTGCGATCAAGAGACTTATTTAATTGGAGTTTATGATTTCGAGTCTATTTATAAATTTGATTATAATTATCAAACTAGACCTTTATATATTCTTAATGTAAAAATTTTTTATGATATATTAAATATTTTTTTATCAAATAGCTTGATTCATAAATTTTTGTCTTTTATTTTATCTCATATAGTAATTATTTCTTTAGCAGCAAAATTTTTTCTTGATTCATTATCAAAATTTAAAATTTATATAGATGAAAAAATTAGTTTTATTTTAATCTTATTCCTATCTTTATCTCCAATTATAAAATGGGGAGTTTTTGATTCTGCTCATCAGACTCTAACTATTTTACAATTTTCAATGTCTTTTTATTTTCTTGCCTATCAATTTACTGAAAATAAAAAGATATATTTTTATAGTTTTATATTGGGCCTATTAGCTTTAGCTAATATGACTTTTGTTTTACCATTATTTTTTCTTGTTTTTAATAAATTAAATTCTATTGAAAAAATATTTATTAATTTCACAACCTTATTGTTGTCTTTCTTTATATTTATAACTCCTATTTTATCTTGGAATGTTTTTATTAATTCTATGGGATATGAACCTTACAATGCTGCACTGGAATACTGGCATCAGTTTATTTGGTTAATTAAATATTTTTTAACGGGATACGAAAATATTAATTTCAATCTAGCTAATTCTGAATACTATTGTATGTCAGTCCCTTTATTTATAAAGTGTTATTTAGCAGATTTTTCTAAGTCTTTATTGTATTTGTTTAACTTAATACTTCTTCTTTTAGGAACTTATAAATATGTAGAGGTAGAAAAAAAAGAGCTATATGCATCATTGTTAAAGAAACTATTATTTGTATTTCTACTATCCTTCTTTTTCTGGTCTTTTATTGGCTGGTACCCACCTTTAAGATTTACTCTTTATAGCTTGGGAAGCTTTCTCACTTTACTTTTTTGTATCCAGTTTTTATTTATAAATAATAATAAGATTAGAAATCTTAGTGGCTTTTCTTATTTCTTATATTTTCTTTTTTTAAACCATTGGAATTTTGAAGAAATTATAAAAATTAATACAGGATTAGTTATTTCAATACTGTTAGCTCTTTATATTACTTTTGAATATATATATAAAAATATTTTAAAGAGATAAGTTAATAAACCTTTTTAAGGTTAAAAATTTTTAATTTATTAGTCTTAAAAAAGCTTTCCAAATCAAAAGTAGTAAGAATTCCATTTTTATGTAATTTTTCATTTTGACCTATCCATCCATAGACACTTAATGTATATAGATAAATAGTTTTGCTTGCATAATTTTCTAAGTCATTTCTAATATTTATTAATTCTTTTTCAATTCCATCAAAATCTAGATCGTCGTAATAAATTATAAATTCATCCTTTAAATTATTTTTTATTATTAATTCATATTCTGCTCTTATTGCATGTGGTTCATGCAGGGCGTCAGAGAAAATAAAATCAAAATCTTCTTTGAAACTGTCATTAAATTTTTTAGAGTCATCTTTATTAAGAACGCTTCCTTTAAAGTAAACTAAATTATTATTATTTACCTTAATATCATCTAAATTATTAAAATTTGGATTTAAATCATTTATATCATACCCAACGATTGTTGAATTTTTTATACCGTTATTTATTTGTAAATAATTTTTTAATACTGATACTCCTATTTCTAGATAATTTATTTGTCCATTAAATATATTTCGAATTAAAAAAATAATAAGGTCACTATAAGTAGGAAGATTAACTATTTCTTTTTCAAGGTTTTCATAAATTCTTCTTTGCACCCCATAATCATTTTCCTCATATACATTTTCTGGCAAAAATTTATTAATACTATTTAAGTATTTTCTATTATCTCCAATAATAGAAAATAATTTTTCATTTCTATTTATGGCATAATATAATTTTAAAAATATTAATTGAGCTTTAATCACAATAATAAAAAATAGTTTTTTGTAACGGTATTTAAATTGTTCCATATTTATCTAACTTAGCTAAAAATAATATTTATATTAGCTTTAGTTGTTAGAATACAAGATTATGGCTTCACTCTTAATACTCGCTTATAACGAAGACAAGACTATAAAATCATTATTAGATAATTTATATGAGCATTTCGATAAGATAATTTTACTTGATGACAATAGTTCAGATTTTACTTATAAAAAATGTGAAGAATACATAAATAAAGAAAATTTTATTTACTATAAGAACAAAAAAAACCTTGGTGCAGGTAAATCTTTTGAAGTTGGTATAAATATATTTAATAAGCTTGATTCTGAATATCTTGTAAAAATTGACGGTGATAATCAATTTAGTATTGAAGATATTAAGTATTTATCTAAAAAAGGACAAGATGAAGGTTTTGATTTTATAAAGTGTGACAGGTTTTGGGAAAACGGGATTAAAGGAAAAATACCATTTGTTAGATATCTTGGTAATGCGTTAGCATCTCTACTGATTAAACTAACAACTGGCAATTGGAAAGTAAACGATCCATTAAATGGATTATTTTTTATTTCAAAAAAAATTACTTCGAATTTTACTGTAAGGAATTTATTTAAAAGATATGGATACCCTTTCTATCTTATATATTATGTAATAAATTTTTCAAAAGAGAATAAATTAAAAATAGGCCAATATCAAAATATTGTTAAGTATGGTGATGAAAAAAGTCAGTTAAAAGCGAACACAATGTTTTTTAAGTTGTTATATTTTACTTTTGTTTCATATTGTAAAAAAATCAAAAAAAAATTAAAATATTCAAATTTACAATTTTCAGCCTTGATCGATATTATCTCTCAATTATTTTTATTTTTATCTTTCTATTCAGTAATTAGAATCGTCATGATAAGTGAAAGTGCTCCGAAAGGTTCATGGCTGTTAATGTCTTTAATGTCTTTATTTATTTCAATTATATTATTATTTATATCACAGAATATTGAAAACGATATTGAATCAAATAATATAGTAAAAATTAAAAATTATGAATTTAATAAAAAATAATAAATTTCAAATTTTATTTCTAGCTATTCTTTTCTTAGTATTTTTTAAGATTGATTTTAGATTTGAAGAGGGAATTTATTGTTGCGGGGATGATTATGATTACTATTCACACGCTGAAACGATAGCTCAAGATTTTGATTTTGATTATTCAAATCAACTAAAAGGGCACGAAGAAAGAAGATTTAATTTAAACGGAAAGATAGCACCCAAAGGTTTTGTTGGATCAGGAATGCTCTCAAGTCCATTTTTATTAATTGGTAATTCAGTTGATACTTTACTTCGAAATTATCAAGAAGATACATATATTAATTTTATGAATTATAAGTTATTAATTTATTCATTTGCTTCAGTGTCCTATATGTTTCTTACGATCTATTTATTACAGCAATGCTTATCTTTTTTGAAAATAAAAACTTCCTTATTAGAAATATCTCTTATTTATGGAGCTTCTGGAGTTGCATATTTTGCATTTGAGAGGTTTTCTATGTCGCATATCTATGAAACATTTTCAATAACTCTAATAATATTTTATTCTTTTAAATATTATTTAGAAAAAAATCAAAATTTTTATGCATTTTTAATTCCTATTACAATTTTGATATCATTATTAGTTCGATTGGTTAACTACTATTCTTTGATAATCCCGCTATTAATTTCTTATATTCTCAAGAAAAGTTTTGATAGAGGGTTATATTTTAACCCTTATTTTATTTTTTCTACTTTAATTTGCATTGCTATATATAGTTTCATTTCTCATAGTATTTATGGAATAATTACTATTAATCCCCAAACTATGTATGGAATAAGTGGTGGGATGCTAGGAAGTTACTTTGGTAATGAAAGTATCATTGCTTTTTTAAGTGAAAATATAAAAAATAGTTTTTTAATTCTCTTTGGTAAGGAGTTTGGAATTTTTTGGTTTTCACCAATTATATTTTTCGGAATATTCTCATCATTCTTTATAAGTAAAAAAATTAACATCTTAGTAATTTTGATATTTCTACTTCCTTTTATACAGTCCTTTGGAGCAGTATTGCTTTGGAAGTCAGCTGCCTCTTCATATGGGTTCAGATATTTATATTCTTTAGTCCCATTGTCAATTATCTATTTTTTCATGAATCATAAATTAAGTAATTTTAACTTTTTTAGAAGAGTTTTAATTATTTTTTCTATTTTTTCTATTTTTTCAATTTTATTTTTTGAAACAACAGAGTTAACACAGTTATCAACAGTTGAGGAAATGAATAGTTTTGGGAGAGAAATAAAATATGTTGAACCCAATTATCTTTTAGGTTATCTTGGCTCAATCTTTCAAATTGAAAGTTACTTTAAAATTTTTGTTACAAGTTTTCTTGGGGTTGCAATATTTAAATTAACCTTCTTATTTATTGATTTAGATAGCTTTATCAATTTATTAAATAAATTAAATCTACCAACACAAAATGAAGATTTCATGAACTACCTCTATGAAATTCAATTAGTTTCGTTTAATAAAGTGCTTTTTATAGTTGTATATTTTCTTTTATTAGCATTTTTTATAATTAGAAAAGATAGATATAAATTGTAAACATAAAAATTTAAAGATTCACACATCCATTAGCAATTTGTACTTATTGTTCTTTGATCAAGGAGTCTATAGTATTGCCCAACAGAATCTAAATCGTAAAAAGCTATTACATATCCACATTCATTTATTTCCAGTACCTCTTCACTAGGATCGCCATCTTTCCAGTCAATTGTTTTCCTTAATTCGATATTGTTAACAAAATTAGATAGTAAAATCACAACAGTTATTGTTGAAATTAAATTCATATATTTAAAGTTAAAGTTATTAAAATAAATTTTCGATGTTTCAACAAAAAGGAATAATATTGGAGGTAGAAATGGAAGAACCGTTCTCAGTAAAGGAAAAGGCTTGTCAAGAATATACGGAATTAAATAAATTGAAAAAAGTGAAGAGTATGAAATTAATACAAGCCTTTTTATGTTTTTTTCAAATTTACTAAAACTTAAAATTGGTAATAAAAAAAAGATTGATAAAAAGAACTTAAACAATAGGCTTTCATTTACATATAGACCATGAAGACCAAAAGATTCTGATAGGAGATTTATTATTTTTATATTGGGTAATCCATAAAGAGGCCTACCAAAAGCTGTTATTTGAAATAAAATATAAATATTAACCACTGAAGTTGCAATAACTATAAAATTGATAAAAAATGCTAAAATTTTCTTTTCATTAGTAATTATTTTTTTAAGATTAATAAACCAAAAAATAATTAAATAAACAACAGATACGTGATAGCTCAAAGTAGAGATTGATAAAAGAATAATAGGCCAAATTAATGAATGTTCTTTAAAACTCACATATAAATATATAGCTAAAAATATTAAAGAGGTGCTTATCCCGTACCCCCTTGCTATTGAAAAGAAATCAATTATATATGGATTTAACAATAATAAAGCAGATGAGAAAATATAATTTTTTGTTCTTTTTGAAATATGAAAGGCAGCTAGAAGATAAACTAATCCAAACAAAATATTAGGAAGTCTTAATATTAGTTCTGAGTAACCAATATTTTGGAATAAGTACATTAAATAACTATTTAGTATGTGATTATTCGCAATTCCAATATTTAAGTAGTCTCCAACATAAGCATAATTTAAAAAGGAATAGGCCTCATCGACTGTTATTTCTGTATTTTTTGCTTTAAAGATAATTAAGATAAATAATGAAAAATAAATAATCATTAAATTAATAATTTTTTTATTAGTTTTTATATTTTGAATGAATGGAATCACTTTTTATCGAGTTAGCAAACTTTTAAATTTTTCAAATTTACCTTGATGAATTTTCTCTTTTAATCCAAATGCGTTAAAACCAAATTGATCTTCATTTAAATTAAGTATTTTATTTTTAATATATTTTGGATGTTTATCAATAGGCATTAATTTTTTATGGTTTTTGTATCTTCCTTTTATCATTTTGAACCAAGCATCAAAGGCTTTTTCTGGGTCGTCACCTTCACCTTTTCCCCAGTCATCAAAATATCTATACCATGCTCTAGCAAATCTAGCTCTATCTTCAGAGATAACATTTTTTGTTTTAAACATTGAATCATAATTCCATAAGAATATTTTAGATATAGGCACGTCACCTGGAAGAATTTCTTTCCCATTTAATGTAGGCAAACAAAGATCTGGACCACCATTTAGTTTTATATCTGGAAATTCTTTTTTATTATAGGCAATTACAATATTGGTTTTCAATGCATATCTGTCTGGAGTAAAGAATTGATACTTAGGAAACGCAACAGCAGGTTTGTCAAAATTATTACCAAGTTCTTTTCTTATATTCTCAAAATCTTTCTCATGAAAAAAATAATCAAGATCCATTCTAATTACCCAATCACCAGTTGCTTTTTGATAGCTTTCATTAAAAACTTTTCCTATATAGTCCCAAGTAAATTCATATGGCCAGTTGTCACCACTTCTAACAACTTCATCTGCTAAATCTTCATAACAAGCCAAAGCTTCTTTCCAAGGATCCATTCTTTCTTCAGGATTTGTGTAACTAGTTGCAATAGAAAGTTTATACATATAATTTATAGTTTAAGATATTTTTCAATTTCAAGGTTAAAACTATTAAGATCGTATTCCCTTCGAACTAACTCCATTGAACTACTTGAAATTTTATCAAGTAATGGGAAGTTTTCATAAATTTCTGATATTTTATTTGCCCACAAATCTAATTTATTGTTATCTAGAAAAATAATATTTTCTGAGTCTTTGTAGTTATCATAATCCCAAAAACCAATTGTTTTAGTTGTTAAGACAGTGGTCCCAACAGATGCTGCTTGAAGTCCAGCACTCTGGCCCGATGAAACTAGCGTATTATTTATTGGTAATATCACTAAACGAGAAGATTCATAATAATTTTTAATTTCTGGATCTGATAAATAACTTGCATTCCAGTCTCCAAGTATATTCTTGACATTTTCAGATTTAATATCCGAATCTTTAATAATTTTTGTTATAAATGTAAATGGTATATCTTGAAGCCTATTAGCAATTTCTACAACCAAATTAAAATCCCTATGCCCATTACTGCCAATAAAGAGGACACCTTTTTTGCTATTGTTATTTACTTCTTTTTTTGGTTTCCAAAAATCTATATCTAGACAAAAAGGAAGACAAACAAATTTCTCATTAAACTTTGGATATTTCTTTTTTGCAAAATTAAATTCGCTTCTATTAGTAAAAATTATTTTGTCCACTGTATTCAAAAAAAGATACATAACAATTTTTCTTAATATTCGAACAATAAGATAGGTATTTTTCATTGCAAATAATCCAGAATTTATAACTATAAAATTTATATTTTTAAAAAATTTAAAAAATCTTATAAAAGGGAAGCAGGTCATTCCAATACCGTGATTAGACGAAACTACATTTCTAGACCTATGAATTTCTTTTAAGTTATCTTTTGTAAGAAGATTGGTCATATAAAAAGTTAGTTTTGTTGCTTTGGATAAAATAGTATCTAGTAAATTTATTAAAAAAGAACTTATATAAGACCTTCTTCTTCCTACCGTTTCAATTATATTCATCGAATAATCTTTATTTTCAAAATACGGATAGCCGTAAAAAAATTCTTTTCCAAAATCATCCTTAGAGCTTAATTTAATTTTTCTTCCAGAACCAAATACGTATGTGATATCGAACTTATATTTATTAGACATAATCCCACAAGTATAGTAATTAAGTTATTATTTTATTAGATAGTGCATATGAATGAACAAATACTAGTTATAGGATCTGAAGGCTTTTTAGGTAAGCATGTCAAAAGGATATTGGAAGAACAAGAAAAAGATTATATTGAAATAACTGGGAAAAAACACATAGATATTACTAATAATAAAGAATTAGAAGAATTTATAAAAAACTATGATATTCACTCAATAATCAACTGCGCAGCTTTTGTTGGCGGGATTTCATTTGGTTATAAATACCAGGCGGACTTACTTCAAAAAAATATAATTATGTCAGGAAATATTTATTCTGCAGCTATTAGTTGTGATGTAAAAAGAGTTATTAATCCAATTTCGAATTGTGCTTATCCGGGAAATTTGGATACTTATGAAGAAAGTAAATTTTGGGATGGACCTCCACATAGCTCAGTTTTTAATTATGGTTTAGCAAAAAGAATAACGGTTGGCTTGGGGAAGAGCTTTTATGAGCAATATAACTTATCAAGTATGAACGTAATTCTTTCAAACATGTATGGTCCTGAAGACCACTTTGAAGAAGAAAGGTCCCATGCATTAGGAGCACTTATAAAAAAAATATTTGATGCTAAAAAAGAAAATAAAAAATCAATTGAAATATGGGGAACAGGAAAGCCTATTAGAGAATGGTTATATGTTGAAGATGGTGCAAACTCTCTAATTAAAAGTTTAGATTTAGATCCAGATTATTATTTTTTTAATATAGGTATAAATAAAGGATATTCAATAACAGCAATAGCTGAAACAATAGCTAATGAAATTCAATGGGAAGGAGAATTTACTTACAATACAGACAAACCCGATGGAGTAATGAAGAAGACAGTTAATGGGGAAAAGGGAAGTAAAATTCTTAAGTGGGAACCAGAGGTTGACCTTAGCCAAGGAATAAAAAAAACTGTAGAATGGTATCTAGAAAAAAATGGATAAAGAAATAATAGAAAAAATTTACTTCGAGGATCTTCATGTTGCTTCTGTAGTAAGACCAGAGCTTTCAAAAAAAGGCCTTACTTTCTTAACTGAAGATGAGAACTTTATTCAAGTTGGAATTTGGAATTATGAAAAAGAAAAAAGACTTGAAACTCATTATCACAATACATTTCCAAGAGAGTCTACTAAAACCAATGAAACGGTTTATGTTGTTAAAGGAAGTATCAAGTGTAATTTATACCAAGAAACAGGTGAATTAATATCTTCTCATATAATCGAGAAGGGTGAGATGATAGTTCAGTTTAACGGCGCACACGAGTATTTTATTATTGATGACGCTGTAGTAATTGAAACAAAAAATGGCCCCTATTTTGGACCCGATAAAGACAGAACAAGAATATGAAGTACAACCAAGTTGAACCTTATATTAATAAAGATGATGCAAAAAACGTATCTAAATATTTAAGTTCCGGGGGCTGGGTTACAGAACATAGAGTTACAAAAGATCTTGAAGAAAAAATAAAAAGTTTTGTTGGAAGAAAATACTGTCTTTCTGTCCCTAATGGAACAATCGCAATTTACTTAAGCTTATTAGCAGCAGGAATAGGCAAAGGCAAAAGAGTAGCAATACCAAACCTGACTATGATAGCTACTATAAATGCAGCAATATGGGCAAATGCAGAACCAGTATTAGTTGACGTTGATGAAGAATTATGTATGTCTTATGATAAATTACTAAATAAAAAAAATATAGACGCAGTTATTTTCGTACCTTTAAATGGAAGAACTGGAGATGGAAAAAAAATCTACAACTGGTGCAAGAAGAACAAAGTAAAATTTATTGAAGACTCAGCACATGCTCTGGGCTCTTCTTATGGAAATTTAATGTGTGGATCCATGGGTGATTTGAGTATTTTTTCATTTACACCTCATAAATTAATTACGATGGGACAGGGGGGAATGATTCTTACAAACAATAAGAAATATTTTGATTATTTGTCAGATTTAAAATATTTCAATAGGCTTAAAGATAAAAATGATTGGCATAAAGGTTTTGGTCTAAATTTTAAAATCACTGACTTACAAGCTTCCTTAGGTTTATCACAATTTAATAAAATAGAAAGCTTTATAAAGAATAAAAAAAACGTGCTCAGAGAGTATGAAGAAACAATTAATAATCCCAATGTTTCTTTCCCAGGTTTTAAAGATTACGAACTTCCATGGTTTTTTGATCTTAAAATTAATACCATTAAAAATAAAAAAATTCTTATTGAGAAATTAAATAGTAAGGGAATTGAAACAAGAGAATTTTACCCGGCTTTAAGTTTACAAAAATATTTGAATAAATATAGGAACAATGATCTAAAGTATTCAGAGAGTATTTTTAAAAAAATATTATGGTTACCATCATCAAATAATTTAACAAAAAAAGATGCTTCTTATATTTCGTCTGTAGTTAATTCCTCTACCAGTAAAAAAACATAAATAAATAGAATAAAGAATTTACTAATAAAACACTAGTCTACATATTATTTTTTTTGATTATAGGTTAAATGATCAATATATAAATGCAGAAAGTACGCTATTGTAAAATATTTAAATAGTTTAAATATTTATATAAGTCTCATTTAAAAAAAATATATATATGATGGTTGTCATGGAGAATTCAACAATACTTTGTTTTGGATTTGATAGACCAATGCATCTGGAAAGAATGCTAAAGTCTTTAGAGGCAAATCAAGAATCAATTAATAGTGATGTATATATATGCATAGACGGACCAGCTGAAGGTACAGACAAAGAAATGCATTCAGAAACAGTAAAAGTTGCTAAAAAGAATTGGAATTTTAAATCAAAGGAACTTATTTTAAGGGAGAGAAACCTAGATTGTAGAACAAATATTATTAATACAATTACAGAACTTTTTAAGATGAATGATAGGTTAATTATTTTAGAAGATGATTTAGTTTTAGGGCCAAATTTTTTGTCTTATATGAACGGTGCATTAAATAAATATATAAATGATAAGAAAATGTGGTGTATTAACGCATATTCATATCCTCAAATAAATTTAAAAGCAGGTTCAAGTATTTCGAAGTATATATCACCCTGGGGTTGGGGAACGTGGAGTGACCGATGGGAAATATTTGTAAATGAAGACTATGATAAGAAAAATTTTATTTCATCTTTAAGTGAAGATGATAGAAAAGAATTTAATGTTAATAACTTATATGACTGGGAAGACATAATAGTTAAGAATGAAATGGGAAAAATTAGTGCATGGGATGCTTATTGGTATCAAGCAGTTTTTATGAATAAAGGTCTTACCCTATATCCAAACAAATCTCATATTAGAAACGAAGGCTTTGATGGAACAGGGATGCATTGTTCTTCGACTAATGACTGGATAACACCAATGAATAAGAGCATTACAAGAAGGTATCCAAATAAAATAAAATTAAATAAACTATTTATGTTTAATACGCTAAGTTTTTATAGATATTACCGATTAAAAAGGTATATAAGATTTCATAGAAGTAAGTTTTCAAGTTTTAAAAATTTTAGTAAATTTCTTAGAAAAAAAGCTAAAGATTTAGTTTCTTAAATTTACCAAGTCTTCTTCTTGTTATTAGATAAAAATAGTTCAAAATTAAAATTGCTTCTCTGAAATAATAAGAAATACCACTAGTTTTAATTGAATTTGCTATTGAGTCAATAAATTCATCAGGATATTTAATCATTAGATTTTTATAAAAATAAAGACTATATATTCCTACCCTCCAGTTAGTTTTGTCAGTTTTCAATGATGATGTAAACTGTTTTCTTTCATATCTTTTAACCCTCTCAATTAGATTTGTATGATCTAGAAATCTTTTATATGCTTTTTCACAATTTAAATATTCCGGTGGATCTTTAATAGATTCTGGGGAGTCTACATATTCACAAATATTTAAAAAATTTCTGACTTCTTTCCCCGGTACTATTGCGTGCCTGTCGCCAATACCATGATAATTTTCACCACTTGGAATCCAAATATTATTTGAATTTTCTGGGATATCTATGTGGTAATCAGTATAAAATTGATCAAATCGAGAATATATTACAAAGTCATACTCCTCTAAGATGTCAATATAATTTTTTAATATAATATCCTTTATAGCAAAGTGAATGTTTCCAGAATTGTAAAGACCTGTCTCTTTACCCAAGGAAAAAAAATTATACCAGTTATTACTAAAGTTTTCCTCATAATAATCAAACCAATTATCTGGTTCTTGAAAAATCCATTTAAAATCAGATTTATTAAAAAGCGAATTTTCTGTTACCCACATATCACCTGTACATATTGCCAAGTCTGAATCTAAATGGTTTATAACATATTTATAAAGACTTTCCCAAGTTTGTTCACCACCTCTAGGGTTTCCTGCCAGTACAGTTAGATATTTTTTCACTTAGTTAATTCTAAGAAAGAAATTAAAATTTTATATCTTTTTTTTAATTTATAAGTGTAGAAGTTAATTAATCGAAGATCTTAAGTTAAAATATAAATTATGTTTTTATTTTTATTTAGACTGGTTTTCTTAGTAAGTTTTAATTTTGGAATTTTTTATGGTAGCCCATATTTAAACACTTACCAATTGCTTAAAGACATTAATTTATTTTTCAATATTGATATGGATAAAATAATAGTTTCCTACTGGGTAATTAGCTTCTCAGTATCAATTATGACATTGATTTTAGTTAAAATTTTTAAACCTTTTATAGAAATATATCTTTTACACTATTCAAGATATTTATTTTATTTACTAATTAGTTTGTTGTCTTTATCAACAATCTATATTGTTTTTAGAGTCTATGGCTACTCAAGATTATTTTTAATAATTTATATTTTTATTTCTTCGTTATTTTTACTATTCTCAGCGAAAGTAGCTAATTATAGATCATAAATAATATTTAAATTTTAAATATTAGATACAAATTCCATTTCATTCAACTTGAGCTGTTTATAATTTAAGGATGTATTCTTTTAATGATTTTCATAAATATGTTAAGACAACGGCTTCAATTTCTGAATTTATAAATTATGAAAATTTAGAAATATTATATGATAATTTATACAAATCTTTTTTTAATAATTCTAGGATTTTTTTGGCTGGAAACGGAGGGAGTGCAGCAATTGCAAATCATGCTGCAACAGATTTAAATAAATTAAAAATAGAAGATAATTATTTATCTGCGATTTCGCTAAACACAAATGTATCATCTTTGTTGGCTATAGGAAATGATGAAGGATTTAGAAATATTTTTGTAGAGCAACTAAAGAACTATAAGCCACAAAAAGATGATATATTAATTGCTATTTCATCATCAGGAAATAGTGAAAATATTATAGATTTAATTAAATCCTTCAATAAAGAAAAAATAAAAAACTTTTCTTTGCTAGGTTTTGACGGGGGGAAAGCTTTAGGTCTATCAGATTATCCAATTCTGATAAAATCTGAAAAAAAATATTATGGTCCCGTTGAAGACTTGCATATGATGATTTTTCATTATTTTACACATGTAATAAAAAATGATATAAGAGAGCTTAGTTAAATAGAATTATGAGCCATTTTAGGGTTGATCTTGTTTTTAATGCATTTAATGAAATTGAGTCAATTGAAAAAGATTTAAATTTAATTAATTTTTTATGTAGTGAAAATAACGTTATAAACCGAGTTTATGTAATTGAAGATGGCAGTACAGATGGAACTAGTGAGAAACTAAAAGAACTTTCAGATAAGTATAATTTAAGCTTATCTCAATCAGAAGAACGCAGGGGGTATTCAAATGCTTTAATAGAAGGGCTGTCAATATCTAAATCAGAATATATATTTTTCTCTGACTTAGGTGGAAAGTTCGACTGGAGTGAAGTAAACAATTTGATTGGCAAGCTTCCAGACAATGATTTAGTTATTGGAGTTAGGAAACACAGAAATGATCAAAAATATAGAAGATTATTAACTTATCTATACTCAAGATATATTTTATTTTTCTATGGAATAAAGTCGAACGACCCAGACAGTGGCTTTAGAATTTATAAGAGATCTTTAATAGGTGAAATAATGAAGAGTGATTTGATAAATAAACATTTATTAAATTCTGAGTTAACAGTAAAATGTATTGCAAAAAATTGTAATTACGCAGAAGTCCCAATAAAATATTTTCAAAGAAAAGGACCTTCAAGGGGTATGCCTCTTTCAACAATTCCTAAAGTAATATTTTCTACAATAAAAAATTCGTTTAGAATAAAAAAACAAATAAATGAATACAGATAATAAAATTGGCATACTTGGTGGCGGGATCTCCGCTATAGCTTTTGCATATTTCTATGACGAAAGAGTTTCGATTATTGAAAAAGAAGAATCTCTCGGAGGGCTATGTAGATCATTTGTAGACAATGACGGTATTTCTTGGGATATTGGACCACATATAACTTTTTCAAAAAATCAGGAAATTTTAGATTTTATTATATCAATATCACCAATGAATAAATTGAAACGCGAGAATAAAATATTTCATGATCAAAGGTTTATTAAGTATCCGTTTGAAAATCATTTGTATGGATTATCTGAAATAGATAAAGATTATTGTCTCAATACTTTTCTTGACAATCCATATGAAAACTATCCATCATCCAATATGCTTGAATTTTTTTATGAAACCTTTGGAGAGGGAATAACAAGATTATTTCTAGAGCCATATAACAGAAAAATTTGGAAATTTGAACCATCTTTTTTAGATAAACAAATGGTAGAAAGAATCCCGAAACCTCCACCAGAAGATATTATTAACAGTGCTGAAGGAAAGTCAAAAGAAGGATATCTTCATCAACTTTATTTTCATTACCCTAAAGAGGGAGGATTTCAGAGTATAGTTAACGGACTTTATAAAAAGATAGAAGAAAAGCCAAAATTATATTTAAATAATTCAATAGAAAAAATAAAAATTGAAAAAGATAAAAGTTTAGTTGTTGAAACTCAAGAAAATAAATTTTCTTTTAATAAATTAATTTCTACTATTCCAATTCATGAAATTATTAAGATGATTCATCCTGAACCACCTAAAGACATAAAAGATACAATAGAAAAACTAAAGTATAACTCAATACACATAACCTGCATAAAAGTTAAAGGGGACGTGTTAGGTGATAATTTTGCCATTACAATTGCTGACCCAAATTTAATTTTTCATAGAATTTCAAAACTTAATTTTCTTGGTGAGAATTATCATATGGAAGGTTATACAAACTTGATGGTTGAGGTAACTTTTAGACCAGGATTAAAAGAAGACATGACAAAAGAGGAGTTAGAAGAGGTAATAATAAAAGATCTAGAAAAAAGTAATTTAGTTAAGAAAAAAGATATTAAGAATATTTTTACTAATACATTTAAATATGCGTATGTAATTTATGACAAAGACCATAGAAGTAACACTGACAAAATATTAAATTATCTTAGATCGATAAATATTCAGCCACTTGGAAGGTTTGGGGCTTTTGAATACATCAATTCTGATAAAGCTATTGAATTGGCTAAGGATATGGCAATTAGTTTAAATAATGAAAACCCTTAGAAAATATTTCTACATGCAATATAAGTTAATTTATAAATAATTTTTTATTTTTTCAAAGGTTGTAGCTTCTTTAAAACTTTTATTGTTAACAATAAAAGTTTTTGCTTTTATGTTATTACCAAATTCTAAATCTGATTCATTGTTTCCAATATAAAAATAATCTTTAATTATTGGGTTAAATTTATCTTTAAACTCATAAAATAGACCATTTTTAGGCTTTCTACATTTGCAGTCAATCTTCAATTCTTTAATTTCATTTTTATGACCTTTTTCAGGATGATGTGGGCAATAATGAATCGAGACCAAAGGCGAGCATTTGTTTCGAATTAGACTTTGTTGAATTGCTGAGTGTGTTTCATAAAGCTCATCTTCTGAAAAAAAGCTTTTAGATATACCTGGTTGATTAGTTATTAATACAAATTTATATAGTTTTTCTTGTGCAAACTTTATAAAATCAATAGCTCCATTTATAAATTTTAACTCTCGCCAGTTATTGCTATCACCCAAGTTTTCAATTAAAGTGTCATCTCTATCAATAAAAATAATTTTATTGTTATAAATCTCAGGAAGTAGGTTTTTAACTTTAGCTAATCTTTCAGGGGTTCCTATATCTTTAATAAAATCGATTGATAATTCATGAACAATTTTATATCTTTTAATATTTGGAATTAAATAATCTTTTGTTATGTCTTTAGGGAATTCGCCGCTAGCCTTCTCAATTGTTTTTTTATCGATAAACATAATTCCAGTATTACCTATAGGCATATAGTTATCTGGTAATAAGTTTCCTTTTTTTATATCTATAACCTGGTTGTTTGTTTCTAAAATAATATCGCTGTCACTTGGGTGGTCGGTATATCTTGAAACTAATAAAATATCTGCTTTTAATTTGTTAAATTTTTCAAAATAATTATTTGTATTAATTGTAGTTAATATATCACCATACATAACCATAAATTTTTCTTGAAGATTGTCATAGGCATTAATTAGAGCACCGTAAGTCCCCAATGGTTTTTCCTCTAAAGAATATGAAAAATTAATCTCGCTATGTGATTTTTCTAGGTATTCAATTATTTGTTTATGATAAAGTCCTAAACAAAAATGAATATTTTTAATATTATTTTTTTTTATGATTTCTATCTGATAGTCGATTAATTTTTTGTCTCCAATATCCATTAATAGCTTTGGTGTATCTTTAAGAACATTTTTCATTCTTTCGCCTTGTCCACCAGCAATAATGACACATTGATTCATAAAGTTATAATAATATGACACTTTACAAATTTATAAGATAAAATTGCTTATTATTACAAATAAAAAAATTAATCTCATTACAGGAGCAGCAGGCTTTATAGGAAGCGCATTAGCAAAAGATTTACTAATCAACGGTGAAGATGTTTATGGTGTTGATAATTTTGTTTTGGGGACAAAAGAGAATATTAAAGAACTTGAACAATTTGATAATTTTAAATTTATTGAAAAAGATTTGTCATTAAATGAATCTATTGAAGAAATAATTAAATTCTTGTCTGATATTGAAATTGATATAGTTTGGCATTTAGCTGCTAATTCTGACATTAGAGGCTTTGTTAATGGTCCAAATGTTGATATAAATAATACATTTTTAACCACAGTAAACATTTGTAAAATAATGGAGACATTAGAAATAAAAAATATTCTTTTTGCTTCTTCTTCAGCCGTTATCGGGAATACAGAAAAGCCTATTTCTGAAACCTTTGGACCTTCACTCCCAATTTCTTATTATGGTGCTATGAAATTGGCTTCTGAAGGGTATATTTCTTCTTCAATATCATACTTTTTGGATAATTATATTATTTTAAGATTTCCAAATGTTGTAGGTCCAAATTTAACCCATGGGGTAGTTTATGATTTTAAGAAAAAACTAGATTCAACTCCAAATGAATTAAATGTATTAGGCAATGGTAAACAAAAAAAACCATACCTTTATCTTGATGATCTTATTGATGCAATGAAATATTACAATATAAATCATAAGAATCTTCTTATAAATATCTCTCCTTTAGATGAAGGAATAACAGTTGAGGAAATTGTAGAAATGACATTAAGTAAGATAAATAGAGAGGTTTCTGTTTATTATGAGCTCCAGGAAGAAGGCTGGCAAGGAGATGTTGTTAAATATTCTTACAATACTGACTTACAGAAGAAACTTGGATGGAAGCCAAAATACTCCTCTTTAGAAGCCATAGAAAAAACAATTGATTTAACTTTTGATTAATTCATTTATGATCATAATTTAAAAATATTAATTTTTATTGAATTAGCAATTTATAATTGATAAATATATTGGAGATTTTTAGCTTATCTTTTTATTGGTTTAAAAAGAATATAGTCATTTAATTTAATAGGTTTGATTTCAGATGGATAATTTATACAGTTTATTCTTGTATAGCATTGAAAATCTGGATCCAATGTAACAACTCCCCAGCCATTAGGATTTTTTTCATATGTTCCTGTTTTTGATTCAACAACAAATTCAGTCAAAGGGGAACTTAAAAAATACTTGTAAGAATAAAATCTGGGAGTTCCTAGAAGTGTTATGCAAAAAATTAATAATATAAGATAGTTAATATTTTTATTTTTAATTGTACTTTTAATTGATCTCTTTAAATTTAGAGTACTAATCAGTAGATTTGTAATGCCTAATCCATATCGAACTGTTGGGCCTGAATATAAAAAGAAAAAAATTGAAAACACTTGAAATAATCTTAAAAAGTAAATATTTTGAATTTTTAATTCATAAGAAGAAGTTATAAATTGATTAATAAAAACAATTATTAATAAAGATAATAGGAAGTTTCTATAAACATTAAAGTTATAAGCATTGTTTATCCACGATGAGTACCACTCATTAAAGTTAAGAGCAGATAAGTTTGGAATTCCAAAGTTGCCTAAACGAACACCTTCAGCATAGTTCTTTATGGAATCCTTATCTGTCCATGAAAGCTTACTAATGCAAGTTAATGATATGGGAAATATGACGCAACCAGTTACTATGATATTTTTTATTAAATAAAAAATAAAAAACATCAGAATTAATAAGTTATTTTTTAAAACAGAAAAGAAAGATTGGTTGTTACGTTTTATATAAATAAAAATAAACGGTACCAGGAGAAAAATTAAAATTGAATTAAGAATTTTGAGTTGAAAAGCAAATAATGCAAATAAAGAAATAAAGAAAAACTCCATGTTATTAATTTTTTCATCGAATAAAAGACATTTGAACAAAAGAAGACCTGTAATTGTGAATATTATTCCACTTGTAAGGTCTGGCTTACCTATAGTTTGAAATAATAAAAATGTATTTCCACCGCCTCCAAAACCAAAATTATCAAGAAAACCAAATAATAAAAGATTTATAGAAGCAACTTTTAAGAAACCTTTTTTTGAAGAAAATATATTAATATATATAAATTGATAAAAAGAAATAAAGAAACTTACATTTATGTAATGTAAATAAATTAAATTTTTATTAAACCAAAAATTTGCTTGGATATATTCATAAATAGTTGACCATCCATAGCCAGCATAAATATTTGATAAACCAAAAACGATTTTACTGCTTCTTATCCAGTTTTGTGAAATTAAATGATAGTCTGTTGCATCAAAATGTAATCTCATTCCATAAGAGCTAAAAAACAAAATTAAAGGTATAAAAACATATAAAATACTTAAATTTTTCTTATCTATGTCAAAATTAAATTTTTCATAAAAATTCATTAATATTACAGCTATAAATAAAAATAAAAAATAAGGTTGAATTATTTGTCGACTAAAAAAAAAGTTTAAAATAAGAGTTATATTTCCTAATAGAAAAAAACAAATAATTGGTGTAAATATATAAATATTAATTCCAAAAATTGAAAAATGGTCGACAGGTTCTTTTAAGTTTTTTAATCTTTTATATGAAATTAATAAACCTCTTAAGAAGAAAATTTGTAAAACATAAAACACTGTTCCAAAAATTAAATTCATATAAAAATTATAGATTCTAATTTCTAGTTGTTCTGTATTTTAGTTAATTTAGATTTTGGATAATTGTTTAGAGTTAGTTTCTTAACCGATTGAACAACTACAATAAACCATAATGTCAAAATTAACACCTAATTTTTATAAACTCTCAGGATTAAATAAAACTAAAACCTATATAGAAACAGGAACATATTACGGACTAAATCTTGAAGAGGTTTTGAATGAATATAGGACTATATATAGTATTGAAATTGAAAAGAAGTGGATAGAATACAATAAAAAAAAATTTGAAGGTAAAAAGAATATAAAACTTATTCAAGGAGACTCTTCACTAAAACTACCTGAATTATGTTTTGAGATTAAAGATGAAGTTACTTTCTTTTTAGATGCACACTATTCGGGTGAAGGTACAGGATACAAAGAAAAAATTTCACCAATAATTGAAGAGCTAGAGTCAATATTTAATAGAAAAAACAAAAATGATATTGTCATAATTGACGATTCAAGGCTTTTTGGAAAAATTACTGTAGAGGGAAGTGATGATCATCCGTATTACAAAAGAGCCGAGCTTGATTGGACATCAATACCATTTGAAAATATAAAAAAATTAATACCTCCAAAATGGAAAATTTTGAATAATTATAAAAACTCTTTAAGTTCTGGAAAAGAAGATCAGCTAATTGTTTGCAATATTTCTTTATTGCGTACAGCAATTATTAAAATTTATCAATATGGTGTATTAATAAATAATAAATTTATTAGTTTTCGGAAAGTTATAAGACATTATTTATTCTATTTCATAAAACTTCTATTGCCAGATAGAGTTTATAAAAAGATAAAGGACTTTTTAAGATAGTTAATTTAATTTATTAAATAACCATGTGGATGTTTATATATATTTATATATGTTTCTATATTCTGAAAAAACCTTGTGGGCGCTAGAGGATTTGAACCTCTGACATCTACCTTGTAAGGGTAGCGCTCTGCCAGACTGAGCTAAGCGCCCGAAAGTATAATTATACTATGAAGTCTATAATTAAAGAATGGTAAATTTATCAGTAATTGTTCCCTTCTTTAATGAAGAAAATTTATTAGAAAAATCAGTAAACAGACTTCTTGAAAATAATATATATGAAAAAATTATATTAATAGATAATAATTCAAATGATGATTCATATAATATTGCAAAAAACTTAGCTGAGAATAATAAATATATAGAACTACACAAGACAAATCAAGAAAAAGGCAAAGGAGTCGCGCTTTCTCATGCAAAAAAATTAATTACAACTACACATGTAGTAATACATGATGCAGATTTGGAATATTTTCCAGAGGATATTTCTGAAATGTTTGAAGTTAGTAAAAAATTTCCAAACTCAATGATTCTTGGCTCAAGATTTATCGGAAATAAAGATAGAAAAAATGTTTATTTAAGAACTTCTATAGCTAATAAAGTTATGTCACTATTTTTTTCTATTGTAAATTTTTACTACATCTCAGATGTAGCAACCTGTTATAAGTTAATGCCAGCAGATTTTTATAAAAAAATAACTTTAAAAGAGAAAGGTTTCTCAATTGAAATTGAATTATTATCAAAATTTCTTAAATTAAATCGCTCAATTAAAGAAGTTCCAATTAAATATGAAGGAAGATCTTACAAAGAAGGAAAGAAAATAAAAGCAAGTGATGGAGTCAACTATCTATTGAACACTATAAAATATAGATTTATTAACTAACTACAACCTAAAGAGTTTCCACAGTTCAAACACTTGTAACATGAACCATTTCTTACTGTAATATGCCCACATTCATCACAAGCTGGAGCATCTCCCATCATGTCTCCAAGAACTTCTTGAACAGTATCAACAGTTGTCTCAACTTTTGTTACCGGTGCAGTTTGCATATTCTCTACAGGTTCAGTTTCCACCTTTTTTACAGGTGTAGGCTGAGAAATTTGTTGAATTTTTTCACCACAGTTACATCCACCTTCTCCGCAGTTACATTCAGAATCTTGAGCTTTTATTTCTGTTGGAGGTACTTGAACAATATCTGTTCTGTTTAGATACTCAAGCCCTAGAGCTCTGAAAACATAATCAATAATTGAATTACTCATTTTTATATTTTCATGTCCCTCAACCATACCTCTAGGTTCAAAAGTTTGGAAAGTAAAGGTATCTACAAACTCTTCCAAAGGAACACCATACTGCAGTCCTTTTGAAACAGCTATAGCGAAGCATCCCAGAACGCCTTTTAATGTCGCACCTTCTTTAGCAATATCAATAAACACTTCGCCAAGGGTGCCGTC